>ENA-OQDA01000296-OQDA01000296.1-human-gut-metagenome-genome-assembly--contig:-NODE-296-length-21351-cov-5.829438_pt1 | contig 21351 bp, 18 predicted proteins | sample MGYA00242771_ERZ504603 | MGnify/ENA primary metagenome ERZ504603 (study PRJEB26092, sample SAMD00036328) | human gut metagenome | host: Homo sapiens | study: EMG produced TPA metagenomics assembly of...
GGTGAGCATGCGCGTGCTGGTGAGCGTCGGCATGGTGGCGGCCGCGCTGGCGTTCGCGTCCATGGGGCAGTTCAACGCGGTGTGGCAGTGGTACGTGGCGGGGGCGGTGCTGGGCGTGGCGGCCGCGTTCGCGTTCCTGCTGCCGGCACCCGTCATGATAGGCAACTGGTTCAAGAAGAAGGCGGGCCTTGCGATGGGCATCGCCATGGCCTGCTCGGGCATCGGCGGGGCGGTGATGAACCCGTTGGGCGGCGCGCTCATCCAATCGTTGGGATGGCGGCCCACCTATGCGGTGCTCGCCCTGATCGCAGCCGTGCTGGTGCTGCCGTTCTCGCTGCTGGTGATGAAGTTCAAGCCGGCCGACCCGCGCGATGCCTATGGAGCCGACGAGGTGGAAGACACCCCGGCGAGCAGCGGAGCCGAAACGGCGTCCGGCGTCTCGGCGGCTCGCGCCGTGCGTTCGCTGGCGTTCGCGTGCGTGTTCCTGGTTGCGGGATTCCTGTCGCTCGAGAGCGCGTTTTTGCAGCTGATGCCCACGTACGCCGGCACCGTCGGGCTCGCCGCCGTCGCAGCGTTCCTTCCTTCCATCGCCATGATCAGCAACATCGTGGGCAAGCTGGTGCTGGGGTGGCTGGCCGACGCCGTGGGGCCGCGCAACGCGACGCTGTGCGGCTTCGGCGTGGGCGTGACCGCGTTCGCGCTGTTCCTAGCCTCGAACGGCAACGTGGGGATGGTCATGGTGGCGGCCGCCTTGTTCGGCGTGCTTACGGCGATGGTGACGGTGAACGTGCCGCTGCTGGTGCGCAGCGCGTTCGGATCGAAGGATTACGGCACGCTGTTCTCGTACGTGAGCATCGGCACATCGCTGGTAGGCTCGCTGGGCATTTCGGTGTATGGGTTCCTGTTCGACCGCTTCGGCTCGTACGATCCCGGCCTGATGCTGGGCATTGGCACGGGCGTTGCGAGCGCCGCGCTGCTGCTGGTGGGTATGGCTGCGGCAAAGCGCCTGATGGGCGCCGCGCACGTGCGAAGCGGCGCGGTGCAGGCGGAGGAGCCCGCGTTCTAAGAGCGCGCTTTTTTCTTCGGGACGATGCGTTCGACGATGCCCTGGGTGACGCGGTGGCCTGCCAGCTCGGCAAGCGAGCCGAGGGCGCCGACCAGGGTTTCGCGAGCGGTCCCGTCGATGTTCTTGGCCGCCTCGCTCAGCAGGGCCACCGTTTTCGCCCCGCCGAAGAAGACCTCGGTGGCGTTCTGGGCGCCCGAGGCCTCGACGGCTTTGAACAGCGCGTCGACGATGGCCGCCGCTTCCTCGTCGGAGTAGCGCGCCAGCCATTCGGTGAGCAGCGCGTCGGTGAACCGGGCGTTTTCGGTGAGGTTGTCGAGGTAGACGAAATCGTCGCCGTCGACCTCCCACGAGAACGGGCTGTGCTGCAAAAGGCCGCGCTCGGTGCTGTGCACCACGAGCGGCGGGGTGTGCGACTCCATGAGCATACCGATGACGGAGTCCTGCGGGACGGTGCGGTGGATGCGGCCGTCCAGCTTTCTCCAATCATCGGGCGAGAACGCGCCCGCTTTGAAACCGGGGCCGTCGTGCGTGTACACGCGCTCGATGCGGTCCTGCACAGCGGCGGACGCGTTCAGCGCGGCGTACAGCGCGAGGTTGGCGCCCTTCGAGTGGCCGCCCACGAACAGCCGGCGAGGCAGGTGCGGCGCTACGGCCTCCAGGTAGCGCGCGGCTTGCTCCTGGGCGGGCACGGGCGCGGTGTAGCACATGTTGAAGTTCTCGCGCCAGCCGGTGATGGACGTGTCGGTTCCGCGGAAGCCCACGTAGGCGAATTCCTTCTTGTAGACGAACGTCATGGCGGCGAACTGCGTCTGCCGCTCGGTATCGAACAGGCTGAGGTAATCGCGGATGACCATGTCGCGAAACCGCGGGCTGGCGGCGAGTGCCAGCATATTTTCCTTCACGCGGCCAGGGATGAGGCCCGAGAACATATGCTCATAGTGTTCGGCACGCAATGTATCGAGGAAGTGGGCGGGGCGTCCCGAAGGGGATAGCAGGTTCTTCACGATGGTGCCGAGCCTGCCGAACGCCTTGCGCTCGCGCAGCGGCGGCACGATCCCTTCGGCGCGCACCATGCAGAACTGGGAAAGCGCCGCCGAATCGACCGGGTTGAACGGCTTTTCCTCGAATGAGGCGAACTCCGTGCCGAGATAGTCGAGAATGTTCATGCAGCAGCGCTCCTAGCATCCGATACCGCCTGCGTCGCCTCTCATCATACCGCGTCTCGGGCGCTGCCGGCCTTCAATCTGCCGACCTTCAACCTCTCGGCGTTTCGTCGTCGATCATGGCGAGTAGCTCCTCGCGCGAGTTGATGGCGAGCTTCGCGTAGATGTGGCGCACGTGGGTGCGCACGGTGTTCTCGGAGATGTAGAGCTTCTCGGCCACATAGCCGTGATTGTAGCCTCGTCCCAGGTAGTACAGCACCTCGCGCTCGCGCGGCGACAGCCCCCGTTCGGCTGCCAGCGTGTCGCAGCGGCGGTGGATGTACGTGCGCGAGTCGTCCGCGCCGTGAGGCTCGGTGCGCCGGCCTTCGCGCTGCCGCGAGCCTTGCGCGAACGATATGGCGATGAGCGCCAGGTACACGGTGAGCATGATGAGACAGATCGTGCGGCCGTCGGTGCCGATGACGGCGATGCCGCACAGGCCGGCCACGAACGCGAGCGCTAGCAGCGCGAGACAGGCCGGGAATACGAACGTGGCGGCAAAGGGCACGCTGCGGACGGCGCTGGCCATGCTGCACCAGATGGCCAGCGCGATCACCGCGAAGCTGGCCTGGGTGAGCACGTCGATGATACCCGCTGCGACATCGCTGTCGGAGCTGATGACGGGCAGCGCGAGCAGAAGCGCCACGGCGATGGGATACACGGCCTGGTTGAGCAATCTGAGCGGCGACGAGTTTGCCTTGCGCAGCACGAACAGCGCGACGACGATGGCCAGCAGCGACGGCCCGATGAGCGATTTCCACGCTCCCAGCGGATCGGGCAGGCGCATCTGCTCGCTCGAGATGACGGGATCCCAGGTGAGCCCGAAGATGAAGCAGGTGATGCACGCCCCTACGAGGGGCATCCACAATATGGCGGCTGCCTTGCGCAGCCGGATGCGATGGTCATCCTCGCTTGCGCTTTCGGCGCCGGCGGGGTGCGGTGCCGCAGTCTCGTCGTTGAACGTGCGGGCGACGAACAGCAGCGCCACCGATGTGACAAGCGAGCATGCGATCAGCGCCAACCCGATGGGAGAGGGGGAAAGCGGCTCGGCCGCGAAATGGACGACTGCTGCCGCCACGATGCCCCATGCGCTGTTGAACAGCAAATTCTCCGGTTCGAGCCGCGCGAACACCGAGCCCCACGCCGTGGCGAGCATGGCAAGTCCCGCTCCGAACGCCAGGCCGAACATGGCGGGCTCGGCGAACGGCAGCGTCAGCTGCGTGTACAGCGGCAGCATGAACTGCACTCCGATGGCGACCAGGCAGGCGCCTGTCACCAGAGGCGCCGTGCGGGTGAGGTCGGGCGTGCGTCGATCTGCGCGCTTGGCCAACATGGCCAGCGCGGCGAGCACGATGCCCGCGCCCGTCAGCCCCCAGCCGGCGTACACCGCGAAGGGGTGCAGCGAGGGCGTCGCGCCCGTTCCGTGCTCAGAAAAGAAGCGGATCGCATTGAGGAAGACGGAGAACAGCAGTCCCGCGCCCAGCAGCGCGGGCTTGAACGAGACGGGCGCCGGAGACGCCTGCTTCGAGTCGTGTTGTTGCGCGCTTTCCATGCCCTCCCTGCAACGCCTCGGCGTTTTCCCTCGTAGATAGCGCAAATCACCAAATTCAGCTATAGGGTGGGCGCGTGCGGCGCACCCTGCGGATTCCGAAATCATCGCTTTCAGTGATGGCGAAACCCCGGCCTGCACCGTAGTGTAGCCGAACGTCCGGCGCCGCACAACAGAAGCGGGCGACGCCGGGATCGGAACATGGGCACATGATTGAAGGGAGCGGGAACATGGGAACCACCTCGAAGCACAGCTGGTCGCGTCGCGACTTCTTGAAGGGGGCGGCCGCCGGCACGATGAGCGTCGCCGCGCTGGGAGCGCTGGGCGGATGCTCGCCGCAGCAGTCGGCCTCCACCGCCTCGGCGGCGGCCGCCGATTCCGGCGAAGCGGGCACGTACGACGTGATGCAGGAGCTGTCGACGTTCAACCGCGGCCAGAATGCCAGCGCGAAGGCGCCTACCACGCCCGAAGAGTACATCGCCCTCAAGGGCGACGGCGTGCTGTCCGCGGGCGGCGGCTGCGAGCAGCTGGGCATCAAGCCGGCCGACTTCATGCTGAACAAGCCGGCGTGGTTGGGCGACGCGCCCGTGGTCAGCGACATCGCCGATACCGAGGACTGCGACGTGCTGGTCATCGGCGCGGGCAACGCGGGCACCGTGGCGGCGCTGCGCTGCCAGGAGGAAGGCGCGAACGTCTTCTTGGCCGATATGCAGACCTACGACGAGTACGACGAATACGCCTGCGACATGGCCTGCTACAACTCGAAGCTGTTCCTGGACAAAGGCACGCCCGAGATCGACACCACCGAGGTGTTCAACGAGTACATGCGCCTCTCGCGCGGCCATGCGCACCAGAAGATCGTGCGCGACTACGCCATGCGCTCGGGCGAGATGCTCGACTGGATGGTGGGGCACATTCCCGCCGAGTACGTGGAGAAGTATGCGAAGACCTCGAACTACAAGGGCAACGACAACTTCAACGGCGAGTGCTGCGGGCAGAGGTCGTGGCCGGCCATGACTCAGTGGCGCGACGAGGAATCCAACATCAACATGTGGCCGTTCGTCATCCGCTCGGTGCACGCGGCGTTCGAGGAAGCCGGCGGCACCATCAAGTGGGGTTACCAGGGCGTGGTGCTGGTGCAGGACGGCGACGCGGTGACCGGGGCCGTCTTCCAGGATGTCGACGGCGCGTACCACCAGATCAACGCGAAGGCCGTGGTCGTGGCGGCGGGCGACTTCGGCGGCAACCCCGACATGCGCCTCGACCTGTCCGACCAGATGCGCAACCTGGCCTGGTCGTACGGCAACGACCGCACCGACGCCACCAGCATCGGGGGCATGGGCCGCGACGGCTCGGGCATCCGCATGTGCATGTGGGCCGGCGGCACGATGGAGGGCGGCCCCGCGCCGGCCAGGCCGCGGGCATCAACGGTGTGCCGGGCTTCGCGTTCGGCGGCGCATGGCCGTGCTTCGGCAACGACGGCAAGCGCTTCATGAACGAGACCATGGTGAAGCACGGCTCCAACGGCTACCTGGACATGCTTCCCGAGGGCCAGCTGCTGGTGAACGTGACCGACGCGAACTGGGAAGAGTACCTGTCGCACCAAGGGTACGGCCACGAGACGATGGACCGCAGCTCGGACTACATGGTGGAAGAAGTGCGCGAGAACATGGCGAACTACAAAACCGGCAAGGACGGCTTCGACGTGCGCGCCTTCTCCCGCTTCGGCAAAGAGTACTCCACGGTGTACGCTGCCGACACGCTTGAGGAGCTGGCCGAGATCGTGGGCTACACCGGCGAGGCCAAGACGAACTTTCTGGCCGAGGTGGAGCGCTACAACGAGCTGTGCGCGAAGGGCCACGACGACGACTGGGGCTGCGACCCGCAGAACCTGCTGCCCATCAAGGACGCTCCCTTCTTCGCCTCGTTCGGCACCACGGGCGGCAATCCTTCCGGCGGCCTGTGCCAGCATGCGGCCATCTGCACCGACGGCCGCTACCAGGTGCTCACCGGCGAGAAGCAGCCCATTGCGGGCCTGTACGCCGCCGGCAACACCTGTGGCCAGCGCTACGGCATCCAGTACGCCACGCCCACGGCTGGCAATAGCTGCGGTTCGGCGCTGACCTCCGGCTACTGCGCTGCCGAAAGCGTCATCGAGGACCTGAAGGCGTAAAGCGGCCCGCAACCGATTCGGGGCCGGTTGGCGTATCCCTCCTCTCCCTCCCCGATGCCAGTCGGCCCATAGCGCGCGGCGGCTGCTTTCAAGTGGCCGCCGCTCCGCGCGAGCAGAAGAAGGAGCAACGATCATGACAGAGAAACGCGATGCGATCGTTCAGGTGTCCGTCCCGTTTTGCGTGGACGATCGCGCGCTTCGCCGCGAGGGCATGATCCTCGGGTGGGATAGCGCGCGCATGGCGCGCTACGCCGACGCGCTGGTGGCCGAGATCGAGGCGAACGCGGGGCAGTTCGACGATTGCCTGGTGCGCGCCGTGCAGCTGGGCGGCGGCGTGGCATCGAACGCGGGCGCGGACATCGCGCGCATCGTGCGCGCCGTGCGGCAGGTTTGCGACGTGGCCGAGGACGCGCCCGTCGCCATGCGTTCGTCCATTGCGAACGTGAGCGGGGCGACCATGCCGTTTTTCCGACGCGCCGGGGTGACGCGCTTCGACTTCGAGATGCTGTCGCTCAACCCCGTCGACTTCGTGCGGCTCAATCGGGTGGACAACCTGAACGATCTGCCCATTATCTGCGACCATTTCCTGCATTCGTACGCGAACGACACGTTGGGGCTGGTGCTGGCGTTCGGCCATGATGCTTCCGAGGGCGGGGACGGTGCGCTCAACGTGCGGCGCACGGCGCTGGCGGCCGCGCGCTCGCATGCGACCCACGCGGAGCTTGTGCGGGTGGCCGATGAGCTGGCGGCGGGTTGCGACGAGGTCGCGCGCCAGCTGGACGAGATGCGCGGCGCGTTGACCGAGCATGGCTTCATGGAGTACCTGCCTCTTCGCTTTGCGCGCGCAGGCAAGGAGGACCGTTTCGCGCAGATGGCGGCCGCTGGCGTGCCGCAGATCGGTTTCGGCTTGGGTGCGATTACGCGTATCGACGGAGCCGAGAGCGTGAACACGCGCGACTTGGCGCGCTACTGCGCCGCGGAAGGCGACTTCGCGAAGATCACCGAAGAAGTGCGGAAAACGCGTTAGGCACCGTTGCGGAGGAGCGGTTGCTTCCTTATAATAGCAGGCGAGCCGCAGGGAGCGGCTAACTCCCCACGGCTCTCGAACTCGCTACGGCGGTTCGGATGTTATTGTGCGCCCGGTTCGTCCCTCTGGGACGACCGGGGTTCGTCTTTCGACCACGCTTGAAGCGCGAGCGAGGCCGCCCCGACCGCCAAGCTGCCGAAAGCAGCTACGAGGCCGAGAACCTGCAAGATAACTCCGGTAAGGCTGAGTACAATACCATCCATGGAGGACACCCCCTTCCGTATATCTAGAATTCGGAAATGGATGTAAAGAGGGTGTGTCATCCTCCCCGCCTGGCGGGTTCGTGCTTCTTAGTATAACAACCCCATCTCACGTTTTCATGGCGCACATCCAGCGCAGATCTTCCTCGATCTTACTGAAATCCCACGCGTTTACAGTGCGGATTCCACGTTTCTTGCCGCTGTTTCTCGCGCGGATTGCACGCGCTTTGCCCTTCGTTCCCGCGTGGATCTTGTCGAAGCCGTCGCGGCGTTGCTCGGCTTCGAATATTTCACGTGAAACATTCGCTCTGGCTGTCCGTTTGACGCGCAAGCTCCGGCCGCGCGGCGTGTCGCCTAGGCGCCGCGTCTCTCAAAGCGCCGTGCCTCGTGCATCCGGCGAGGCCACCGATGGCGAAAAAGCATTGAATTCGGAAATTGCGTAGCGAACCGCAGACGTGCTGGTAATCCCAATCTATCATAGTCCCAGGTCATGAGATCGCTTGCTTCCGGCGCTGCTCGGCGGACCCATCCCGGATGACGCGATCGCTTCCGAATTCGATGTCTTTTTGCCATTCGCTGCCCTATCGGCTGCTAAACCAGGATCGACATGCACCGCCGCGCGCCGCTTCCCCTGTCGGGCGGCTGGCGATCGGGCGGGACGGGCTCCTGGCCGATGGCCGAAGAGGGCTTCCGAGCCGCCGGCGAGCTTTCGCGGGGCGGGCCGACCCGGGCTATGTCAATTCTGGTTTGACAGCGGAGGGCAGGTGGGCTGACCGAAATGGCCCGCAGAAGGGCACGCACGCCGCGCGCTGCGCGGGGAGCGGGATGTCGGACGCGGTAGGATGTCGGATAGGGGAAGCGAAAGGGTCAGGATGATATTTGAGGGCAGGCGAGCAATCCGGCCCCGCTCGTTAAAAAGCCCGCCGCGCGGGAGGCGCGACGGGCTTGCAACACGGGGTGCGGAGCGCGGACGGGACGGCTCCGCAACACGACGCTGAGGGCGAACCCGGTCTAGTTGGCCGAGTCGTCCTGCTGCCCGTCGTCGCTGTTGGACCCGTTTTTCTGGGCGTACTCTTCCGGAGTCATGACGTCCACCACGTTCACGGTCATCTCGACCACGTTGAGGCCGGTCATGTCCTTGAGGTCGCCGCCGACAACCTTTTTGATGTCGTCGAAGATCTCAGGGGCGGACTTGCCGTACTCCATGATCACGTCGAGGTTGATCTTCGCGTTCGTGTCGTCGACGATATCGGCGTCCACGCCCTTTGTCTTGTCTGCGCCGCCCAGGCCTTCCTGGATGCGGGAGAGAACGTTGCCCTTCATGTCGATGATGCCGTCGATCTTCTGAGCGGCCATGGAGGAGATCTTCTCCACGACGTTCTCGTCGATGACCAGTTTGTACACCGGCTCGGCGGAGACGGAGTCGGCCGTGGCGGCATCGCTCTTTTTCTTATCGGCGTCCATATCGGAGTAGGGGTTGTAGGTGGAAGAGGTTGCTGGCTTGGTCATAGTGCTCTGGGTCATGGTAGTTCCTTTCTGTAGCATGATGGATCGGGGGGGGGCGAACGCCTCGTGCTGCGCGAATCTCGCAGGGGGATGGGCGCGGCACGCGAGGCGTTTCGCTAGTTGAAACGTTCGAGGACCTGTTTCATCTGCTGGCGCGTCTTGCGGTCGCCGTCGCGGTACTTGCCGATGACCACGCCGATGGCGGCGAACACGGCCAGCAGCACGGTGGGCCAGAATCCCACGATGAGGATGAGGGCTGCCGCGACGAAGCCGATGATGCCGTACAGCACCGCATGGCTGTGGTTCTCCACGTACGGCGAGAACGCGCGCTTCATGCTGGCGTACACGCCCTTGTCGCGCTTCGTCTCGGCCGCTGCATTCGCCAGCACGTCGGACGGTGTGTCGGCCGTACGCTGCGGAGCCTTCTGCTCGTCGTGCTTCTGGTTCGAAGACGCGTAAGCGTTCGTCGTTTTCGGCTTCTGCTTCGCCGCCTGCGACTGCTTGGGCGCCGACTTCGGAGCCGGGGTGGCCGCAGGGTGGATGCGCATGGTGGACTGAGTCATCGTCGCATCACCTACTCGACCACGTGGGCGGGCACCGGTTTGGTCTGGTGCTGACGGCGCGTGTCGTCGGTATACTTCGTGGCCTGCTGCGTGAACGCGGGTGTAACCACGTCGGCGTCGCCTGCGAACGTGATGCGCACGGAGTCGACGGGGTAGCCGGTGAAGGCTTCAAGCGTCGCGGCGATCTCGTCCTGCAGCTTCGCGCCCAGCTGTCCCAGCTCGGCGTTTCGACCCGGATCGATCTTCGCGTGGATGCTCATGCGCGGGTCGTGCTTGTTCGTGATGTGAACCTTGACGTTGTCCGTGGACAGGCCGTGATGGCTCTCGACGACGTGCTTGACCGTGGACTGGATGGCGTTCTGCGTGATGGCGATGCTGCCGTTGTCGCGCTCAAGCTCCAGCTGCGAGTTCTTGCCCGGAGCAGTGATGGCGCGAATCAACACGACCAGCAGGCCCAGCGCCGTGATGCCTAGCAGAACGGCCTCGACGACGAAGAACCACGGCATGCTCATGAGCCAGGCGATTGCCGGGAACAGCGGTTCCCAGGCGAACCAAAGGGCTGCGAGCACGCCGATGCCCAGCACGGCAGCAACGACGAACACGATCATGCAAAAGCGTTTGAACTTTCCCATAGATGCCGCCTTTCTTCTAGAATGCGCACGCCCGATGGCGGTGCGCTGCCGGATAGAGTGGGACTACTCTAGAAGAAAGCCGCAACGGGCGCGCCTGGCCGCGCAAAAGTGCCGCCAGCCGTTTGCCGTGTTGTTGAGCACCCGTACCCCTTTGCATGTCCGACGGCTCGGTAAAGGGGTTCGGGTCAGTCTATTTGCGTGAACCTGAACAGCTGCGGACGGGCTATGGGCTCGGTCGGGCCGGGGTTCGCCTCCTCTTCCGCGGCTTGCGCGCGCAGGGCTTCGCCGTAGGCGCGCAGCGTTTCCTCGAGGTTGTCGACCGGGGTTATGACGTAGGTTTTCGTTTCGGTCGTTCCATCGTCGTACGTGGCCGTCACCTTGAGACGCGCCTGCGCGATCATGTCGGCGTATTTGCGGATGAGCAGCGCATTGAGGTTTTCGTGCATATTGACGTCCCATTTTCGACGATCGCCGTAGAACTCTCCCGTCGTGGCATCGTACAGCTCCGCCACCTCTCCCTCCAACGGGAACGAAACGCGCAGGGCGTGCCATATCTCGGTCTTGTTCGCGTTCTGCTCGTCGTAGTTCACGGTGAAGCTCGTGGTGCGATCTTCCGTATAGGGGTCGTCGCCCTCCTGGTAGGAGAATTCGGGCATGCGGGCGTTCGTGTAGAACAGCACGCGGTCGCCTTCCACCGTGTAGGTGAGCGAAGCGACGTTCGTTCCCGTGCAGGAGAGGTCGAACAGATGGGCCACTGAGAGGTAGCGCTGCCCCGAGTCGGGCGCGTTGTCGGCGTTGTTCGGATCTATCTCCGGGTCGCTGCGCCACACTTTCGTGAAGCCGCCGTATCCGAAGTCGTCTGTGCCCGCATCGAGGGCGAAGGAGTTTTTCGCCGTCGCATTGTCGAGTTGCTGCGAGATGGCGAACGCGACGCCGCTCGCAAGGGCAAGCACGCAAGCGGCTGCGATGACGGCCGTGACGAAGCGGCGCGTACGATAGCCGCTTTGGTTGCAGGTGCGCGGTCGGCGGGTAGGCTTCGCGTGCACCGCCTCCGCTGTGCGCAGGCGGTGCGCCTCGCGCATCACGCGATCGTGCACGCGGCCTGGCATCTCTATGTCGTCCATCAGCGCGCGGTACTGGTCCTGCTCGGGTGATTGTCCTGTCCGTTTCAAAGGATGCCCCCTTTCCCCAGCATCTTCCCGAGTTGCGTTCGAGCCCGGCTCAGGCGCGAGCGAACCGTAGCGGGCGCGCAGTGCACGAGGCGGGCGATTTCCTCGGTCGAGAATCCCTCGTAGTAGTGCAGATGCACGATCAGGCGCATCTTGTCGGGCAGGCGTCCTAGCGCTCGTCCGAGCTCGCTGTCCTGCAGGGCGCGTGCCGCATCGTCGCTGCGAGGATCTTCGCGGCCCGCATCGGGAACCGCGTCGGTGAGTTCGGCGCGTCGTTTCCAGGCCGAACGGTGCAGGTCGCGGCAGCGGTTGATGGCGACGCAGAGCAACCATGCCTTGAGATGCTCGTCGTCTTTGAAAGCGGTTGCGTCTTTCAGCAGGCGCAGGAACACGTCTTGGCAGATGTCTTCCGCGTCGTGCGGGGACTGCGTTTGGTTGAGGGCCAGGCGGTAGACGGTGCTTCCCCAGGTGCGCATGGCGCGCTCCATGAAGTCGTCCTGCCTGAGCGTTGGTTGCATACGGGGTATCGCCTCCTTGCCACCAACACGAAACCGGCTTCGGAAATGTGCCCGGAATGAGAAAAAAGCGGCGAAGCGGGATTTCTCGCCGCTTCGCCGCCTGTGAGCGCCGCCGAAGGGCGGCCTTATGTCGCGGGATCGCCTTTTCTGGCGGTTCCGCGCGACGAGACCTTTTCGCCGAGCTGCCCTGTTGCGTCCGCCGCCTTCGCTTTACGCGTAGATCTCTTTCTCCTCCACGAGGTCGTTCTTGATCTTGCCCACCAGCTTCTGCAGCGCGTCGATGCAGTTCGGTCGGATGTCGGCGCCGATGAGCACGTACATGATGGAGTCGCCCACGTTGAGCACGCCCTCGTTCAGCCACGTGCGCACGTAGTATACGCCCGGCCAGGTGAGGGCCTCTTGCACCGCTGCCTCCACGCCGGCCGCGTCGTAGGAGAATTCCACCTGGGCGACCTCGCCCAGGCCCTCGACGCCTTCGCGCACCTGCTTCTTCGGCGTGATGCGCACGATGCCGTTGTGGGTGAGGTACATGCCGCACTGCGCGGCGTTCGGATCCTGCTTCGCTTCCGCGAGCCATTGATCGATGGACGGTTCCTGCTGAGCCATGCCGCTCCCTTCCTCGAGGATGATCGCCCCATTATACGCCATTGAGAATCGTGGGAGACGTTGCCATGAAGGGGCCTTGCCGCCGTCGGCCATCGCGTACGGCTCGTGCGGGCTCGCTTCGTCATCGACCTGACGGCGGATTGGGAAGCGAGGCGGCAGAGATCGCGCGCTATGCACGATTATCGGGGCTCGTCTTCGAAGGCGAAGAAGGAAAGCCCAGGTCGGAAGAAACGACGATGGCGGAGAATCGTACATAGCGCGCGATCTCTGCCATGCGGAGACGATCCATCGCGGGACCCTGCCGGCACGGGCACCATCCTGCATCCCGCTTCGACGCGCACAGATGTTTCACGTGAAACATCTGTGCGCGGGCGGGAGCGAAGGGACGCGCGGGCGGGAGCGAAGGGACGCGCGGGCGGGAGCGAAGGGACGCGCGGGCGGGAGCGAAGGGACGCGCGGGCGGGAGCGAAGGGACGCGCGGGCGGGAGCGGGACGCGAGGCGCGGGGAGCATAGACGCGCACATGGGGCGCGAAACGCGGGGAGCGGGCGGATCCGAAGATGTTTCACGTGAAACATCTGTGCGCGTTGGTTAGAAAGCAACCGTCGACCTTCCATAACGTTCCCCCTGCATGGAGCGGCGCTTCGGCCGGCTTCCAAAAGCCGTTTAGCGCCTGCCGCAGGGTGGATGATTGCGACATTTTCGATCAGGGTGTCGCCGTGCGCGAGCGGGGATGATAGACTAGGCGAATCCCCAGGACGCACGAAAGGAATCGCATGTCTCTTCCCGCAGCCGACTTGAGCAAACAACCGGACAACCGCACCACCATGGAGCTGGGCGCGGTGCTTCCCTTGACCGCCGAGGTGAAGGACGACCACCTGTATGTGGGCGGCGTCGATATGGTGGAGCTGGCGCGCGAGCAGGGCACGGCGCTGTACGTCATGGACGAGGCGGACATGCGCACGCGCATGGAAACCTACCTCGCGGCGTTCCGCAGCCGCTATCAGAACTCCGATGTCGTGTACGCCAGCAAGGCGTTCCTCAACAAGGAGGCCGCGCGCATCGTAGCCGACGAGGGGCTGTGCCTCGACGTGTCAGGCGGCGGCGAGCTGGCCATCGCGTTGGCCGCGGGCTTCCCGACCGAGCGCATCTTCATGCACGGCAACAATAAAACGCCGCGCGAGCTGCGCGAAGCCATCCAGGCGGGCGTTGGCCGCATCATCATCGACAGCCGCATCGAGCTCAAGCGCATCTCCGAGATCGCGGGCGAGCTGGGCGTCGTGCAGCCTATTTACATGCGCATCACGCCGGGTGTCGAGGCCGACACCCATCAGTACATCCGCACGGGTTGCGAGGACTCGAAGTTCGGCTTCACCATGCGCGACGACTTCGCCTACGGGTGCGTGAAGGACGTGCTGGCGGCCCCGAACGTGAGGCTGGCGGGTCTGCACTGCCACATCGGCTCGCAGATATTCGCGCTGCATTCCTACCCTGAGGCCGTCGAGGTCATGGTGGAGCTTATGGCGCGCATCGAGGAAGGGTACGGCTATCGTATAGAGGAGCTGGACGTGGGCGGCGGCCTGGGCATCGCCTACACGGCCGACGACAAGCCGGCTTCCATCGACGAGTTCGCCGAAACGGTCACGTCGGCGGTGCACGCGGCGTGCGAGAAGTTCGGCGTGCCCGAGCCGCGCCTGCTCACCGAGCCGGGCCGCAGCCTGGTGGCCACGGCGGGCGTGACGCTGTACACGGTGGGCATTCTGAAAACGCTGCCGGGCATCCGCAAGTACGTGGCGGTGGACGGCGGCATGTCCGACAACATCCGCACGGCGCTGTACCACGCCGATTACGAGCCGGTCATCGCGAACAAGGCGGGTCAGCCGCGCACCGAGATCGTCACCATCGCGGGCAAGCACTGCGAAAGCGGCGACGCCGTGGTCATCGACATGCCGATGCAGCACCCCGACCTGGGCGACATCGTCGCCGTCTTCGGCACGGGCGCGTACTGCTACACTATGGCCAGCAACTACAACGGCCAGCCGCGGCCGGCCATCGTGTTCGTGAAGGACGGCCAGGCCCGCGTGACCACGCGACGCGAAACGTACGAAGACCTGATGAGCCGAGACATTTAGGAAAAGGGAGCGCAGCATGACGGTAAAACTGGGACTGGTGGGCACGGGCACGGTCGGCGGCGGGTGCATCGACATCCTGAAGAACCACCGCGAGGATTTCAAGCGCCACTACGGCATCGACGTGGAGCTCGTGCGCGTGTGCTCGCGCAACCCCGAGCAGGCTATCGCGCACGGCGTGGAGGACATCTCACGCAGGATTACCAGGACATCCTGAACGATCCGGACATCGACATCGTGGTGGAGCTGATCGGCGGCACCACCGTGGCGCGCGACATCGTGGTGGGCGCTCTCAAGGCGGGCAAGAACGTGGTCACGGCCAACAAGGCGCTCATGGCAACGTACGGCGAAGAGGTCATGGGCGCGGCCGACGAGGCCGGCAAGGAGATCGCGTTCGAAGCCAGCGTGGGCGGCGGCATCCCCATCATCGACCCGATGAAGCACTCGCTCATCGCCAACGAGATCAGCTCGGTCATGGGTATCGTGAACGGCACGACGAACTACATGCTCACGCGTATGGTGGAGGACGGGCTCAGCTACGACGCCGCGCTCAAGGAGGCACAGGAGAAGGGCTTCGCGGAGGCCGACCCCACCGCCGACGTGGACGGGTTCGACGCCGCCGCGAAAATCGCCATCCTCGCGTCCATCGCGTTCAACTCGCGCGTGACCATCGACGACGTGCACACCGAGGGCATCCGCAACGTCACCACGATGGACTTGGACGCAGCGCGCGACATGGGCTACTGCGTGAAGCTGCTGGCGCTGGCGCACCGCACCGACGAGGGCGTGGACGTGCGCGTGCATCCCACGATGCTGCCGCTGTCGCACCAGCTGGCCACCGTTGACGGCGTGTACAACGCCATCTACGTCACAGGCGACGCCGTGGGCGAGACGATGTTCTTCGGCGAGGGCGCGGGCGCGGGCCCGGCCGCCAGCGCCGTGATGGGCGACGTGGTGGAAGTGGCGCGCCATGTCACGCTGGGCGTGGGGCCGCTGGTGGGCTGCACCTGCACCGACGAGCTTCCCATCGTGCCGATGGACGACCTCAAGACGAAGTACTACATCCGCTTCAAGGTGGCCGACCGCTCAGGCGTGCTGGCCGCGATGGCCGGCGTGTTCGCCAAGCACAACGTCAGCGTGTACTCGGTGGTGCAGCGCGGCAAGAAGGAAAGCGGCCAGGTGGATCTCGTGTACGTCACCCACACCGCGCGCGAGAAGAGCGTGCGCGACGTGCTGGCCGAGATCGCCGAGCTCGACGACGTGCTGCGCGATGAGCCCAGCGTCATCCGCGTGGAGGAGTGATCCTGCGCGCACATCGACGCCCCTCGAACGGCCTCGCCTCGTGCGGGGCCGTTCGTTTTACACTACCCCCTTAGCAGCGACCTGGGCTTCCTCTATAATCATGCCTTATCAGAGGGCATATTGCACATCGGGGACAGAGAGGGCGCTCGTGCAATTCGCAGTAGATTCGCTCCTCGACGGACTGTCCGAGCTCGTGTACATCAGCGACCCCGACACCTATCAGCTGCTGTTCGTCAACAAGGCCGGCAAAGAGGCTTACGGCCAGGACATCGCCGACGGAACGCACCTGTGCTACGCCGCGCTGCAGAACCGCACGTCCCCCTGCCCGTTCTGCACGAACAACCGCCCGAGCGGCGGCGCGTTCCTCGAATGGGAGCACACGAGCCCCATCACGAAGCATCACTACCTGTTGCGCGACAAGCTGATCGACTGGAACGGCAAGCAAGCGCGCCTCGAGATCGCGTTCGACATAACCGATCACGACCGCGAGAAGGAATCGTTCAAGTTCCTCGCAAGCGCGAACGGTTTGAACGTCGAATGCATCCGGGTTCTGGAGAACGACGATCTCGATGCGGCGCTCAACGCGGTGTTGGGCATGGTGGGCGAGTTCTTGCAGGCCGATCGCACCTACATCTTCAACATCGTGAGCCATCGCATGTGGAACGCCTACGAGTGGTGCGCGCAGGGCGTGTCTCCCGAGATCCAGAACCTGTCCGATTTGCCGTTGTCGCTGATCGATCACTGGATCGAGCGGTTCACCCGCGGGGAAGCGGTCATCATCAACTCGGTGGACGACCTGCAGGACGGCGAGCGCGCCGACGAGTACGAGGCGCTGTCCGTCCAGGGCATCCAGTCGCTCGTGGTCGTTCCGCTCGAAGTGGACGGCAGGCTCGTAGGCTATATGGGAGCAGACGATCCGAAGAAAGGCCGCCTGGAAATCATTGAGAAGCCGCTGGTCAGCCTGGCGTCGTTCATCTCCGCCAGCATGAAGCGCGCGATGGCGGAGCGCCAGGTTGACGAGCTGACCTGGAAAGACGGATTGACCGGTGCGTACTCGCGCAGCGCGTTCCATCGCGATTACGACTGCGGGACGTTCGAGAGCATCGGGTTCGTGCTGGTGGATGCCGACCGTCTTGCGGTGGTGAACCGGGAGCGCAGCCGCGACGAGGGCGACGAGGTCCTGCGGCGCATCTGCTCTTCCATGCGCGAGGTGTTCGGCGAGGGCGTGTACCGCATCGGCGACGACGAGTTCTGCGCGGTGGCCCTGCCGCTTGAATACGAGGAGTTCGACCGCATGACGCGCAGCCTGACGGCCCGCTTCGCCGAGGCCGGGCTGCCCGCTTCGGTGGGGCTTGCCTGGAGCGAGCGCTGCGAAGACGCGACCGTGCTGCTGAACACGGCGGGCGACCGCATGCGCCGCGTCAAGATCGGGCGGCATCGGGCAACCGATCTGGGCATCGACTTGGCGCAGGACGGAGCGGTGAACGACCTCATCCGCCCCGGCGGCGCGCGGGACGCGGTGGAGGCCGGGCTGCTCGACATCTTCCTCATGCCTCAGGTGGCAACGCAAACCGGTGCGCTGGTAGGGGCCGAAGCGCTCATCCGCTACCTCGACCCCGAGCGGGGGATCGAGGTGCAGCCGGCATCCTTCGTTCCCGCGTTGGAGGACATGGGCGAGATCGCCGATGTGGACTTCTTCGCCCTGACGCGCGCGTGCGAGACGGTTGCGCGCTGGCAGCGCGAAGGCCGTGCGGCAGTGCCCATCGCGGTGAACTTCTCGCGCATGACGGTGGGGGAAGAGGGATTTGTCGATCGGGTGGCGGAAACGGTCGCGCGCTTCGGCGTGGACCCGTCGCTCATCGAGATCGAAGTGACCGAGTCGGCGCGCGGGCGCGGAGGCGACCTGCTGCGCTGCGTGGCGGACGATCTGCGGGGCCGCGGTTTCAGCGTGGCCGTCGACGACTTCGGGGTGGACAACGCGAACGTGTCGCTGTTCGTGCAGCTGGAATTCGACGTGCTGAAGATGGACCGGTCGTTGATCTGGGGCATCGATGCCACGGATCGCACCATGCGCGTGGTGAGCGGCCTCGCGTCTTTGTGCGACGACCTGAGCATCGAGTCGGTGGCCGAAGGCATCGAGACCGAGCAGCAACTGGAGGCGCTGAAGACGACGGGATGCACGAGGGCGCAGGGGTATCTCATCGGGAGGCCGTCCGCTATCGACGAGTTCGAGCGGCGGTTCATGGCGTAAGGACGCGATGCGCCGCGAATGCGGAGCGCCTTTTCCTGTGGGCGCTTTATGGCAGCAACATGTCAGTTCGATGACATCGGCTCGTCTTGGTCGAAAAATAATCTTACTTTAATACTATATTTCTTCAGAGATCGAAAGCGGCCGTGCGACGGTCGGCGTCGTGCGCGGAAGCGCGTTTGCGCTGCGTGCGGCCAGGCAGGCATGAAGGAGAAGAGGTTCGCGTGAAGGGTTTTCTGGAGCGGTTGCAGTGGAAGCTGTCGGGCATGATGCAGGGGCGCCGCGGCGCCGACACATTCTCCAACTTCTTGGTGGTTGCGGGTATCGTGCTACTGTTCGCCTCGCTGATTCCTGGGCTTGACCTGCTGTCTTGGGTGGCGCTGATCGTGCTGGCGTATTCGCTGTTCCGCAGCTACTCGAAGAACATCGCCGCCCGCGACCGCGAGAACGCGACGTTCGAGCGCATCGTGGAGAAGCCGCGCAAGCAGCTGTCGCTGATGCGCAAGAAGTGGACGAACCGCAAGACCACGCGCTACTTCAAGTGCAAGGGTTGCGGCCAGGTGCTGTCGGTGCCGCGCGGCAAGGGCACGCTGCGCGTGGTGTGCCCGAAGTGCAAGACCGAGACGAAGCAGAAGTCGTAAAGGTCCGCCGTGGATATCGCAGCTTTCAAGCGCGAGCTGTTCGCCATCACCTACGACTTGCAGAAGATACTGCACGATACGATGACGCCGATCTGCCAGGAGCACGGCCTGACGTTGCAGCAGATGCACGTGCTGGTGGAGCTGATGCGCACGCCGGGTTTGACCGCGGGCCAGCTGAGCGACCGCGCCGGCATCCTGCGCACGAACTTCTCGCCCGTGTGCCGCAAGCTGGAGAATCGAGGGCTCATCGAGCGCCAGCGCAGCCAGACCGACCGCCGGTCGCTGCGGCTGCATGTCACCGACGAAGGCCGCGCGCTGTTGGCCAGCGTCGACGGCGAGGTGCAGCGTCGTTACGGCAGGGCGTTCTCGGCCGAGCCGCAAGAGACGTTCGATGCGATCCTCGAAGGTTTCCAGGCGCTCAGCGCCTTTTCGGGAAAGCTGGTGCGCTGAGGATGTTCGGATACGTGGTGCCCCGTTTGGAGGGCTTGGACGAAGCCGAGCGCGAACGCTACCATCGAGCGTACTGCGGGTTGTGTCGCGCGATCGGCGAGCGATGCGGGCAGCACTGTCGCTTGGCGCTGACGTACGACCTGGTGTTTTTGGCGCTGTTGCTGGGCTCGCTGTACGAGCCGGAGGAGCGCGAGGGCGAGGGACGCTGCGCGCCCCATCCGGTGAAGGCGCACGGGTTCGTGCGTTCGGCATGTATCGACTATGCGGCCGACGTGACGGTGGCGCTTGCGTACTACAAGGGCCTCGACGACTGGAACGACGATCGCAGCGTGCGGGCTCGGGCGTTTGCGGGCATGCTGGCCGGATCCTACCGTGCCATCCGCGAAAGGAACCCTCGCATCTGCGAGGCCGTCGAGACGGGCATGGCCGACATCGGAGCCATCGAGGCCGCTGCGCGCGAAGCGGGCGCCGCTCCGGGCGGCGAGGTGCCCGCTCCCGATGCGGCGGCCAACCGCTTCGGCGTGCTGATGGGCGAGCTGTTCGTGTACCGTCCCGACGATTACTGGGCGGACGACCTGCGGACGGTGGGCGCCCGTCTGGGCAAGTTCGTGTACGTGATGGACGCCGTGATGGACTACGAGGACGACCGGGCATCGGGCAGCTATAACCCGCTGGTTGCTATGGATATGAGCGCGGAGGATATGCGCGAGGATCTGCACCTGCTGGCGGCGGGCGTGGCCGAGGCGTTCGAGCGCTTGCCGCTGGAGCGCGACCTGCGCCTGCTGCGCAGCGTGGTGTACGCGGGCGTGTGGCAGAAGTACTACGCGTTGGAAAACGATAAGGAGAAGCGCCGTGGTTGAGAATCCCTACGACGTGCTGGGCGTGAGCCGTGATGCGTCCGCCGACGAGGTGAAGAAGGCGTACCGCAAGAAGGCTCGCGAGAACCATCCCGATCTGAACCCGAACGATCCTGCGGCGGCGGATCGCATGAACAAGATCAACGAGGCGTACGACCGCATCGTCAACCCCGAGAAGTACGCGGCGCGCGACCGTCGCGCCGGGGCGGCATCCGGGCCGCAGGGTAGCGCGGGCTACGGAGGCGGCGCGGGATACGGCGGAGCAGGCGGCGGAGCAGGCCAGGGGCAGGGCGCGGGCGGTTCGGGTTACGGGACCGAGGGGCCGTACGGCTGGTCGGGCGGCTTCGGGTTCGACTTCGACGACCTGTTCGGCTTTGGCGGCGCAGGTTACGGCAGCCGCGAGCCCATCCATCCCGAGGCGGCCGCGGGCGACAACGTACAGATGCGCAACGCCATCGACGCCATCAACGCCGGGCGCGGTCAGCAGGCGGTGGACATCCTGAACACGGTGACCAGCGACGGCCGCTCGGCCCGCTGGTACTACCTCAGCGCGCTGGCCAACGACGCGGCGGGCAACACGCTGATGGCGCTCGAGCAGATCAGGCGCGCGGTGCGCATGGATCCGAACAACCCGGACTACCAGCGCGCGCAGCGGCAGTTCCAGCAGACTGGCCAAACCTACCAGCAGGAAAGCCAATCGCAAGGCTTCAGCATGGGCATCGACCCCAGCATCCTCTGCTGCGGCATCTGGTGCCTGGGCCCCTCGTTGTGCCGGCTGTGCGGGATGCCGTTTTAGGTTCCGGCGGCCTGCCGGCCGTCGGAACCGCTCGACGCTGCGGCTTCCCGTGGTGCCCGATCTCGCGGCGAGTCCGAGGGCTTGCGTACCGAAGTACGCCACGCCCTCGCCCTCCCCACGATCTCGGGCACCACGGAAACCCTCGCTGACGCTACGAACTACCGGTGATTCGAGTTTTCGCACTTGCACCTATGCAATCTCAACCCGAAAGGACGCACTCATGGCAACGATCGGCATCGACTTAGGAACGACGAACAGCTGCGCGGCTACGGTGGAGGGCGGCCGGCCCGTTATCGTGCCGAACGCGGAAGGGGAGCGCACCACGCCCAGCGTGATCGCGTTTTCGAAGGAAGGCGAGCGCCTGGTGGGAACCATCGCGTGCCGCCAGGCGGCGGTGAACCCCGACCGCACCATCGAGTCGGTCAAGCGCCGCATGGGCAGCGATTGGCGCGCCAACATCGACGGCAAGCCCTACTCGCCGCAGGAGCTGTCGGCCATGATCCTGCGCAAACTGCGCCGCGATGCCGAGGCGTTTCTTGGCCAGGATGTCACGCAGGCGGTTATCACGGTGCCCGCGTACTTCGACGATGCGCAGCGCAGCCAGCGAAGGAGCGCGGCCGGCGACTGCAGGCTCGACGTGCTGCGCATCATCAACGAG
>ENA-OQDA01000297-OQDA01000297.1-human-gut-metagenome-genome-assembly--contig:-NODE-297-length-21320-cov-5.813618_pt1 | contig 21320 bp, 21 predicted proteins | sample MGYA00242771_ERZ504603 | MGnify/ENA primary metagenome ERZ504603 (study PRJEB26092, sample SAMD00036328) | human gut metagenome | host: Homo sapiens | study: EMG produced TPA metagenomics assembly of...
CGCCGCCCAGCGCGGGCGGGCGCCGGCGGGGAGGCGATATCGTGACAGCGCACCTTGCAATGATTTTGCGCACCCATGATAGATACAATAGTGATGGTATGCCTATTGATATCGGGAGGTGCTTATGATGTATTCTTCCGATATCAAATTTCAAAGTCGGAGAAGATTGCTATGGAAGATGTGGCTGGATTGGGGTTACTTCTTCAAAAACTTGAATACAATGCCCTTTCTCCCAATGCACGTAAAGTAAGTGATTATGGAGTTCCGTTTAAACTGATAGACTGTTATGATAGTAAAACGCCGTATGATAAAGGTCAATTTGATGCTTATGAACAGCATATTGATCAAGAGATAAACAGATTATTCCAGTAATAGCCAATATACCCACTGCAACTCTTGAAACCGCCCAGGTTTTTGCCCATCCCCATCTGCAAAAACCTGCCCGTTTTCCTGCCGGGCAAAGCGAGCGTTTCCATCCGGCGAAACCCTCATTTTACCCGGCAGCCGTGACAGCAGGTATAACACACTACACTTTGCAAGCAAAGTCGTGTGCCAAAGGGGTATCCCATTTGGAAACCCTATTTTGTCGGAGTGTGTAGCCACACTTCCTCCAAAATGCAAAATAAGCGGTCACAATCTGCTGTAAAACCACAGCCGGATTGACCGCTTATTTTGTTGTAACCCTCCCCATTTTCGTTATCCGTTTTACGAGTTATTTCTTAAAAATATGCTTAATGCGGGTTGAAAAGAAAACGCAAAAGTGATATACTAAGCATAGAGGAAACAAGGAGGTTACAACCTATGAAAGAATTAGGAGAACGCCTGCGGAGATTGCGAGAAAGTGTGAAGCTGTCGCAGGTAAAGATGGCGGAACTTTTGGGAGTGAAGCAGTCCAGTATCAATCGTTATGAGCAGGGGCAGTCGGCTCCTTCTTTGGAAACGCTTGTAAGGTATGCGGATTATTTTGATGTATCATTGGATTACCTGCTTGCCCGGACAGACAATCCGCAAGGCAAGCTATATGAACACCGTCCGAAGATTGCGCCAGGGAGTGAGGAAATGAAGCAGTTTATTGAAATGTGTTTTGATCCGCAATCTCCGCTGAATGAAAAATTAAAACAGACACTTCTTGAAATGATGGAGGTGGAGAAAAAATGAAAGGTGTGATTTACGCCCGTTATTCCTCTGATAACCAACGAGAAGAAAGTATTGAGGGACAGTTGCGGGAATGTAAGGAGTATGCAGAGCGCAACGATATTACAATTTTAGGGACTTATATTGACAGGGCATTGTCAGCAAAAACAGATAACCGCCCCGAATTTCTAACACATGATTAAAGACAGCGCAAAAAGGCTTATTTGATGTTGTCCTTGTGTGGAAATTAGACCGCTTTGCCCGGAACCGTTACGACAGCGCACGATATAAAAACCTTTTGAAAAAGAACGGTGTGAAAGTCATTTCCGCAAGAGAAAATATCTCCGAGGGCAGCGAGGGAATTATTCTGGAAGCCATGTTGGAGGGATATGCAGAATACTATTCTGCGGAGCTTTCTGAAAAGGTTATCCGGGGACTGACTGACAATGCGCTGAAATGTAAATATAACGGCGGTACTGTTCCGATGGGATATTATATTGACGAACAGCAGTATTATCAAATCGACCCTAAGACTGCCCCGGTGGTACTGGAAATGTTTACAAAGTACAGCGAGGGGGCAACCATGCAGGAGCTTGTTAATCTATTGAATAAGTCGGGGTATGGCGTTCCATTCGTGGGCGGGAAAAATTACGCGATGAATATTATTGAACCACCTTTTGAAGAATCGACCGCTATATGGCGAGTACAGTTATCGTGATGTAGTCAAGGAGGACGGTATTCCGGCGATTGTCCCAAAGAATATTTGACGGGTACAGGAACGGCTGGCGAAGAACAAAAAGGCTCCTGCCCGTCACAAAGCCGAGGACGATTACCTTTTGACAACGAAGCTGTACTGTGGGAAATGCGGCTCCTTTATGGTGGGAGAAAGCGGCACAAGCCATACGATGAAAGTACATCGTTATTATCGCTGTGTGAATACCAAGAAAAAGAAGCTCTGCGACAAGAAAGCGGTCAAGAAAGATTGGATTGAAGATTTGGTTGTCAACTATACCATGAAAGCAATTATGAATGATGCAGTCATGGAACGGCTGATTGATACGCTGATGGAGTTGCAGAAGAAAGAAAGCACCGATCTGCCCCTTTTGAAAAAGCAGCTTGCAGAAACGGAAAAAGGCATTAATAATATGCTCAACGCCATTCAAGCAGGGATTTTTACTCCGTCCACCAAGCAAAGACTGGACGAGTTGGAGGAAACCAAAAGCCAGCTTGAAGTCAGTATTTTGCAGGAAGAAATGCACAAGCCTTTGCTTACAAGAGAACAGATAGCATTTTTCATTTACCGTTTCCGTAAATTTGATGTGACAAAGCGGGAACAGCGGCAAAGACTGATTGACAGTTTTGTAAATGCGGTGTATCTTTATGAGGACAAGATAATCCTTACTTTCAACTATAAGGACGGTTCTAAGACCATCACACTGGCGGAGGTTGAGGGTTCGGATTTATCCGTACTCGGTGCACCAAAATCCTCGAACGTTTGTTCGGGGATTTTTTGTTTTAGTGATTTGTTTGGGATGACAAGCATCGTCCCCCGCACCGTAGGGGCGGATTCCGTATCCGCCCGCGGAGCCTTGCCATTACTGCAAACGTCCCGGGTCGATGGCGAGCATTGACCCATGCGGCGCTGTAGACTTGTTGCCCTATGCAGCCGCAAAATGTACGCGATACAAATACATCTATTCCGCACGAAAAACATTTTTTGTAATTTTTTCCCGCGTTACACCGATCAGAATTGACTGTTTTTGATGGTACTACATCTGTACTTCTCTTGCAATCTGCACGGGATGCGCTATAATGTGGATTGTCACGCGAGCCGTCTGTGCGGGCGGCTGCAAACGGCACACACCCTGCAGAACGTGCCCGACTATTATACTATTATAATAAGGAAGAGGAGCTTCACATGAATCAATTCACCAAGGCGGTCAAGTCGCTGGCCGCCAAGTACAACGAGACCAGCTTGATCCTGCGTATTGCCATCGGTCTGTTTATCGGCGCGGTGCTGGCACTGATCTGCCCCGGCGCCGTATGGCTGGAAGAATTCGGCAGCCTGTTTGTCGGCGCGTTGAAGGGCATTGCCCCGGTGCTGGTTTTCGTCATCGTTGCCAGCGCACTGGCACAAGGTTCATCCAAGCTGGACCGCCGCTTCGGCACCGTTGTCTGGCTGTATATGCTGACGACCTTTGTGGCCGCGGCGCTGAGCGTGTTGACCAGCAAGCTGTTCCCGCAGACGCCGGTTCTGGCCGAGGCCGCCACGGCGGATGTTGTGCCGCAGGGTCTGGGTGACGTCATGCACACGCTGCTGGCCAACATTGTTTCCAACCCGGTGGCGTCGATCATGAACGGCAACTACATCGGCATCCTGATGTGGGCCTGTCTGTTCGGCCTGGCGATAAAGCGCCTGGGAAGTGACACGACTAAGAACTTTATGATCAACACTGCGGACGCGGTCTCCATCATCGTACGCTGGATCATCAACCTGGCACCGTTCGGCATCATGGGACTGGTTTTTGCCAATGTGTCGGACAACGGCCTGTCTATCTTCACTCAGTATGGCCGCCTGCTGCTTTTGCTGGTCAGCACTATGTTGCTGATGGCGCTGGTCATCAATCCGCTGATCATCTTCATCTATCTGCACCGCAACCCGTACCCGCTGGTGCTTCGCTGTCTGCGTGAGAGCGGCCTGACCGCCTTTTTTACTTGCAGTTCCGCGGCCAACATCCCGGTCAATATGTCTCTGTGTGAGAAGCTCGGCCTGGATAAGGACATCTACTCCGTCTCTATTCCGCTTGGTGCGACTATCAACATGGACGGCGCGGCCATCACCATCACGATCATGACGCTGGCTGCGGCCAACACGCTGGGCATGGAGGTCTCTGTGCCCGCCGCCATCCTGCTGTCCATCATGTCGGCACTGGGCGCGTGCGGTGCCTCCGGCGTTGCGGGCGGTTCGCTGCTGCTGATTCCTATGGCCTGCTCGCTGTTCGGCATCTCCAATGACATTGCGATGCAGGTCGTTGGTGTCGGCTTTATCATTGGTGTCATCCAGGATTCGGTCGAGACGGCGCTGAACTCCGCTGGCGACGTTGAGTTTGCCGCTACCGCCGAGTATCACCAATGGCTGAAGGAGGGCAAGCCCCTGCCGGATTTCATGGCGTAAAGTTGACGTAAAATCGTACAGCCCCGGTTCCAGTGCAGGACCGGGGCTGTTGCTGTATCTATAGCAGAAAAGCGCGAACCGCCAGCGCTGTGGAGGTCAATGCTCGCCAGCGACCCGGGACGTTTGCAGTAATGGCAAGGCTCCGCGGGCGGATACGGAATCCGCCCCTACGGTGCAGGGGACGATGCTTGTCATCCCAAACAAATCACTAAAACAAAAAATCCCCGAACAAACGTTCGAGGATTTTGGTGCGGATGAAGGGATTTGAACCCACACTCTTTTAAGGGAACTAGAACCTGAATCTAGCGCGTCTGCCAGTTCCGCCACATCCGCATATTCTTTTCGCCGTGGGCCGTGGGCCGTGGCCCTGACGACGTGTATTATTATAACGGCTGGCAGAAGAAATGTCAAGCGATTTTTTGAGAAAAATGCTGCTTTTTTCAACGAAAAATGCGGCCCTCCGCTTTTCGACGAAAGACCGCATTTTATGAAAAGATTACCAGAGGTTGACGACCTCGTTGTACAGGCCCTCGTAGCTCTTGGCGGAGTTGGACCAGCTGAAGTCACACTCCATGGCGCGCTTGACCAGCACGGGCCAGCCGTCCTTCTGCCAATAGCCTTCCTTGGCGCGCCAGCAGGCCTCATACAGCTCATGGGCGTTGTAGTTGGCAAAGGTAAAGCCGTTGCCGTAGCCGTCGCCGGAGTCGTGGATGGAGTCCTTCAGGCCACCGGTCTCGCGGATGACGGGGATCGTGCCGTAGCGGCAGGAGACCATCTGGGCCAGGCCGCAGGGCTCGGAGCGGGACGGCATCAGGAAGATGTCGGCACCGGCGTAGATCTGCTGTGCCAGCTTGGCGTTGAAGCCGATGTAGACGCCGACGCGGCCCGGGTTGCGTGCGCACAGCTCGTTGAAGAAGTTCTCATACTGGGCCTCGCCGGAGCCGAGGATGACCAGCTCGATGCCCTGCTGCAGCAGCCCCTCGGCGATGGCCTGAACCAGGTCAACGCCCTTGTGGCCAACCAGACGGGTGACCATGGCCATGACCGGGCTGCCGTCCTTATGCAGGCCGAACTCGTCCTGCAGGGCCTCTTTGCAGACAGCCTTGCCCTCCTGGAAGGTCTCGGCGTCGTAGTTTTTGGCAATGTCAGGGTCGGTGGCAGGGTTAAAGACATCGACGTCAATACCGTTCAGAATGCCGCACAGCTTATACTGCTTCTGGCGCAGCAAGCCGTCCAGACCGTGGCTGAACCACGGGTCGAGGATCTCCTGCGCGTAGGTCGGGCTGACGGTGGTGACCTTGTCTGCGCACTCGATGGCGCCCTTCATGAAGTTGGCGCAGCCGTCATACTCCACAACATGGGCGTCACGTGCGCCGATGCCGCAGGTATCCTCGAGAATATCCAGACCATACTTGCCCTGGTAGGCAATGTTGTGGATCGTGAACACCGTCTTGATGCGGCTGAACTTATCCAGATGGCGGTAGTACAGGTTCAGGTAGACGGGCGTCAGTGCAGTCTGCCAGTCATTGCAGTTGATGATGTCCGGCTCAAAGTCGGTGTAGAACAGCATCTCCAGAATGGCGCGGGAGAAGAACGCGAAACGCTCGCCGTCGTCATAGAAGCCGTACAGGCCGCTGCGCTTGAAGTAATACTCGTTGTCGATGAAGTAAAAAACAACGCCGTCGCGCTCGGCCTTGAACAGGCCGCAGTACTGGCTGCGCCAGCCCACGGGCACGCTGAAGTTGGTGACATAGGTCAGCGTATCCTTGAATTTCAGGTCGCCGTACAGCGGCATAACGACGCGGGCGTCGATGCCGTCGCGGACCAGCGCCTTGGCAGAGCGCCCGCAACATCGGCCAGGCCGCCGGACTTGGCAAAGGGTGCAGCCTCGCTGGCTGCGTACAGGATTTTCATAAGCACCTCCGTGCGAGTTTCACAAAATGAGGGCGAGGGAAAGTCTGGCTCTCCCCCGCCCTCTCATCAAAGTCGTCTCCGGGGAGAGGGAGTTCGACCTCTATGAGCGTTATGTCTCCCCTGTGTCAGCGTTTTGCTGGCGGGGTATTTTATACGCTGTGGCCCTTGGCGACGAACACCGGGAAGGTGTCGGTGCCGGTCAGCTTCTTGTCCTCGGTGATGTGGACGTTCTTGTCGGTGACGACGTACTCCACATTGCAGTTCGGCTCAACAACGGTATCCTGCATCAGGACGCAGTTCTTGACAACAGCGCCCTTCTTGATCTTGCAGCCGCGGAACAGCACGCTGTTCTCAACGGAGCCCTCGATGACGCAGCCGTCAGCCAGCAGGCTGTTCTTGACAGAGCTACCCTCCAGGTAGCGGGTCGGGTTATCGTCACGAATCTTCGTGTAGATGGGCGCGGGCCCGAACAGGGCGTCCATGCTGCCTTCCCGGAGCAGACGCATATTCTCGTCGAAGTAGCTCTTCATGTCGGAGACGCGGGCGACATAGCCGTCGAACCGGTAGGCATGGACGTTCAGCAGCTTGAGGTTGCGGGCCAGGATGTCGCGCTCGAAGTAGACGAGGCCGCGGACGGAGGCATCGTGGATCAGGTGGATCAGGCTCTCGCGCTCAATGATATAGATGTTCATGGCGAGGTTCTGCTCACCGATGCGGTAGTCGTTGGACAGAATCTCAACAACACGGTCATTGTCATCCAGACGGATGGTGTAGTTATCACTGCGGGCACCCTCGGGGATGGCGGCGCGGTTGTAAACCATCGTGACGTCAGCGCCGGACTTGACATGGGCATCGATCAGCTTATTGAAGTCGAAGTTCATGGCAATGTAGGAGTCAGACAGGATGACGTAGCGCTCCTTCTGCGCCTCGAGCCAGTTCAGGATGCTGTCCAGTGCGTCCACACGGCCGGAGTACAGCTTGACGCTGCGCTCGGCAAAGGGCGGGACGATATTCAGGCCGCCGCGCTTACGGGTCAGGTCCCACTCACGGCCTGCGCCCAGGTGATCCATCAGAGAGTGGTAGTTTTTACGCACGATGACGGACACGTTGTCGATGCCGGCGTTGGCCATGCTGGACAGCGTGAAGTCGATCAGGCGGTAACGTCCGCCGAACGGGATGGAGCCCATGGAGCGCTCCGCCACCAGTTCGGGAACGAGGTTATCATACGTATTGGCGAAAATGACGCCGAGAGCATTCACATTGCTGTTTACCATTGTTCCTCACCATCCTTTACATCGCTGGAGACCATTGCCTTGGGGCCAACCACTGCGCCCTTGCCGATGACGACGCGGAGCCGACGGTGGCGACATCGCCGGGCTCGGCAATGTTCAGGCCGCCCTCGGGCATAGCGCCGACGGTTGCGCCCTCCTCGATCGTGACGTTCTCGGCCACGATGCAGTGCTTGACGGACGCACCGGCCTTGATGACCGTGCCGCCCATAACGACGGCTGCTTCCACCGTAGCGCCCTTCTCAACGACTGCGCCGGGGAACAGGATGGAATTGTTGACCGTACCGTTGACCTTGCAGCCCTCGGAGATCATCGAGTTGGAGATGGTGGCGTCGCTGCCGATCTGCTGGCAGGGACGGCCCGTGTTGCGGGAGTAGATCTTCCAGTTCTCATCGAACAGGTTGATGCCGGAATGCTTCGGGTCCAGGACCTCCATGTTGGCCTGCCACAGGCTGGAGATCGTGCCGACGTCCTTCCAGTAGCCGCTGAAGTGGTACGCATACATACGGCGGCCATCCTTCAGCAGGTTGGGAATGACGTTCTTGCCAAAGTCGTTCTCGGAGTTGGGGTCAGCCTCGTCCTCGCTCAGGTATTTCTTCAGGATGTCCCAGTTGAAGATGTAGATGCCCATGGAAGCCAGGTTGGACTTGGGCTCCTTCGGCTTTTCCTGGAAGGCGTTGATGCGGTCATCCTCATCGGTGACCATCAGGCCGAAGCGGGATGCCTCGCTCCATGGCACCTCCATGACGGCGACGGAGAACTCTGCGTTCTTCTCCTTATGGAAGCGCAGGAAGTCTGAGTAATCCTGCTTGCAGATCTGGTCACCGGACAGGATGATGACATACTTGGGGTCATAGCGGTCAATGAAGGACAGGTTCTGATAGATGGCGTTGGCCGTGCCCTTGTACCAGTCAGAGCCGGAGGCCTGCTGGTACGGCGGCAGAACGTGAACACCGCCGTGCAGGCGGTCAAGGTCCCACGGCTGGCCGTTGCCGATGTACTCGTTCAGGACGAGGGGCTGATACTGGGTCAGGATGCCCACCGTGTCAATGTCAGAATTGACACAGTTGGACAGCGGGAAGTCGATGATACGATACTTTCCGCCAAACGGAACTGCCGGCTTGGCGAGCTTCTGGGTCAGCGCGTACAGACGCGAGCCCTGGCCGCCTGCCAGGATCATTGCGATCATTTCTTTAGCCATAAGATTTCTCCCCTTAAAATTTTGGCAGAATGCCGTTTTTAACATATATCCAAAGACGGCTTACACCGTCGTTTTGGCCTTGGGCGGACGTCCGCGGCGCTTGGGAGCCGCCTCGGTCACGGCGTCTGCGGCAGGGGCCGCAGTCTTGGCAGTGGTTTTTGCCGTCTTTTTGGCGGCGGGCTTGGCGGGCTTTTCCGCTGCCTTGTCCTCCGCCTTGGCGGCGCGCGGCTTGCGGGCAGCGGGCACGCTCAGGTAGAGGGTGGACAGCGGCGGCAGCGTCAGCGAAATATGCTGGTCGAAGCCGTGCATCGGGCCCTTCTTCGCCTTGACCGTGCCGTTGGTCACGCCGGAGCCGCCGTACTTCTTATCGTCGGAGTTGAGGATCTCCTTGTAGCTGCCGGGGTTCGGTACGCCCATCTGGTACTCCTTGCGCAGCACCGGGTTGAAGTTGCATACGACAAGCACCATCTTGCCCGCAGCGTCGCGGCGCAGGAACGCGATGACGCTCTGCTTGCTGTCGTCGGGCACGATCCACTGGAAGCCCTCCCAGCTGTAATCGACCTGCCACAGGGCGGGCGTGTCGCGGTAGAAGTGGTTCAGATCCCTGACGTAGCTTTGCAGCTCACGGTGCTTATCGTAGCCGAGCAGCATCCAGTCGAGCGGCTTCTTCTCGTCCCACTCGATAAACTGGCCGAAGTCCTGGCCCATAAAGAGCAGCTTTTTGCCGGGGTGGGCCATCATGTAGCCGAAGAAGGTGCGCAGGTTCGAGAATTTTTCCTCATAATCGCCGGGCATCTTGTTCAGCAGGCTGCACTTGCCGTGGACGACCTCGTCGTGGCTGATGGGCAGCACGAAGTTCTCACTGAACGCATAGAAGAAGCTGAACGTGACCTTGCCGTGGTTGCCGGCGCGGAAGAGCGGGTCGGTTTTCATGTAGCTGAGCATGTCGTTCATCCAGCCCATGTTCCACTTGAAATTGAAGCCCAAGCCCCCGTCGGACGCGGGCTTTGTGACCAGCGGCCAGGCGGTGGATTCCTCGGCGATCATCATTTTATGCGGATAGCGGCCCAGGATAGCCGTGTTCAGCTTCTGCAGGAAGGCGATGGCCTCGAGATTTTCCTTGCCGCCGTTGACGTTCTGCTCCCACTCGCCGTCCTTGCGGTTGTAGTCGAGGTAGAGCATACTGGCGACAGCATCGACGCGCAGACCGTCCACATGATAGCGGTCCACCCAGAACATGGCGCTGGAGATCAGGAAGCTCTCGACCTCCTTCATGCCGTAGTTAAAGACCATCGTGCCCCATTCCTTGTGCTCACCGCGGCGGGGGTTGGGATCCTCATAGCAGGGGGCGCCGTCGAACATGTACAGGCCGTAGCCATCCTTCGGGAAGTGGGCCGGGACCCAGTCCAGAATGACGCCGATGCCCGCCTGATGCAGCTTATCGACGAAGGCCATGAAGTCCTTCGGCGTGCCGTAGCGGCTTGTCGGGGCAAAATAGCCCGTGACCTGATAGCCCCAGCTGCCGTCGAAGGGATACTCGGTGATGGGCAGCAGCTCCACGTGGGTGTAGCCCATTTCCTTTATGTACGGGATCAGCTCGTCGGCCAGCTCGGCATAGTTGTAGGGCACGCCGTTTTCGGGGTCCTTCATCTTCCAGCTGCCGGCCTGCATCTCGTAAATGGACATCGGGCTGTTGATGACATCCCGCTTTTCCTCGTCACTGACCCAGACGGCATCCCCCCAGGTGTAGCCCTCAATATCATAGACCTTGCTGCCGTTGGATGGGCGGGTCTCGGTATGGAAGGCATACGGGTCAGCCTTATAGACCAGCTCATCCGCCGGGGTGGTGATGCAGTATTTGTAGACATCAAATTGTTTGATGCCGGGAACGAAGCGCTCCCAGATACCGTCCGTCACCTTTTCCATCGGGTGCTCGCCGGGCGTCCAGCTGTTGAAGTCACCCACAATGGAAACGGCCTTGGCGTGCGGTGCCCAGACACGGAACACCGCGCCGGCCTCGCCGTTTTCCTCGCACAGATGTGCACCGAAGTAGCGATAGGCCTCCTGATTGTTGCCCTGCTTGAACAGATAAATGGGCAGATCGGAGCTTTTGGGCGTTTCTTTGCGCTGTTTCAACGTAATCTCCCCTTTTGAGCGGTGCTGTAGTGGATACAGTACACCGACTCTGTATAATCTCTGTCTCTATATTACCTGTTTCTTACGGGAAATGCAAGGTCTTTTGTGTAATATTCTGCTAAAAATTTTCGTATGTTACCCATTCGTTTTGTACAAGTTCGACATAAATCGGGTGTTTTTCGGACAAATACACAAAAAAGTCCCCTGTAAGGTGCTTTTTACACTTTGCAGGGGATTTGTGCAATCCGGGAATTATTTTCAGGTCCCGTAGATGTAGTACGGGTTCTCGCCGCTGTAGACGCTGCGGCGGTTCCAGACCGTGTGGGTGGCCAGATATTCGGCCCAGGCATGGTAGCCCGCCGCATTGAAGTGGACGCCGTCCTTCGTGGCGTAGTCGTCGATCTGGCTGCCGTCGGCGGGGTTGGTCAGGGCCTCGCGGATGTTGATATAGTAGCAGCCCTTGCGCAGCGCCATGTTGGCCAGCAGGTCGTTGACCGCGGCAATGCGGGTGTTGTCCAGACCGGGCTTGGAGGCGACCACATCCTCCTGTACGCCGGGGATGGACTGGATATAAATCGTCACACCGGGGTTCAGCTGCTCACGCAGCATATCAATGAGGCGCTCGTAGTAGGCGATAAAGCTGTCCTCACTGCCCTGCACGACGAGGTTGTTCGTGCCGACAAGGATATAGAGATAATCCGGCTGGCTGGCGGCAATGGTTTCCATCGGGGTCTCGTTCGCACCGGTGACGGCGTTCTTGACGCTGACATTGTTGACAAAGGTCTGCACGCCCGCGCTGACGTAGGTGGCGTAGTGGGCATTGTGGTAGCCCGTATCGTAGATGCCAAGGCCCGATGCGATGCTGTCGCCCGCGAAGGTGACGGTGTTGAAATAGTCGTTCGTCACGGTGCCCAGCATCGGGACGGCCACCATGCGGTGATCGGTGTTGCGGTACTCGGTGTCGATCGTGGCCGCGACGGCCTCGGACTTGTCCCACGCGGCGGTATCGACGCCCGGCAGGATGCGCTGCGGCTCGGCAATGTCTGCCGGGGCTGCCGAGGGGGCCTCGGTGGGCGCAGCGGCGGATGCGGCCTGCTCCGGCGTAGCGGATTCCGCCGGGGAAGTCTGAGCCGGGGCACTCTGCCGCGTGAACCAGAAGTAGCCCACGCCGATGCAGAGCGCCGCCAAAACAACGATGAGGATCAGGAACAGTCTGCGCTTGCGGCGCCTGCCTGCGACCTCATTGCGGTAGGTATAAAAATCAGCCATAAAAGCTCCTATTCTTTACGCGATCAAGCATGTATAGCTATTATACGCCGGAACCGCACCGGGTACAAGTGGCCACAGCAAATTTTACAGACCGAAAAAGGGACGTTTGCAAAAATTAGCTTGACGCTTTTCTCCTGTACCCCTATAATAAGAGTAAGAATAGACGTGACCAATCATCACAGAACGGAGGTCCTGCCCCATGGCATGGATGATCGTATCCGACAGCTCCTGCGAGATCCGCGAGCTGGAAAACCCGGCACCGGGCGTGCAGTTTGCCCTTGTACCGTTTAAAATCCGCGTTGGTGAGCGCGAGTATGTTGACCTTGCCACGCTGAACACCCAGCAGATGCTGCAGGCCATGACCGACTACAACGGTGCCAGCACCACCGCCTGTCCCAGCCCCGAGGAATGGGCCGAATATTTTTTGCAGGCGGACAACGTGTTTGCCCTCACCATCAGCAGCAACCTGTCCGGCAGCTACAATGCCGCCATGGCCGCGCGCGAGATGGTGCTGGAGGAGCACCCCGAAAAGAAAATTTTTGTGCTGGACACGCTGAGCTGCTCCGGTGCGCTGGCCGGTGCCGCCGAGCTGGCCAACAAGCTGATCGGCGAGGATCAGACATTTGACGACATCTGCTTTGCGCTGAAAAAGTTTGCCGATAGCACCCACATCCTGTTTGCACTGGCGAGCTTTGACAATCTGGCCAAGAACGGCCGTGTAAACAGGGTAGTTGGTTTTATCGCAGGCCGCCTGAACATGCGCGTTCTGGGCCGCCGCACGCCGGACGGCAAGATCGACTTTTTCTTCAAGACCCGCGGCGAGACCCGCGTGCTGGCAAAGATTCTGGAACAGATGGACGAGGACAAATACGATGGTGTCCATCCGGTGCTCATCAGCGAGTGCGGCAATCAGAACGCCGCCCAGCTTTTGCATCACGGCATTGAGGCCAAGTGGCCCGGCGCTCCGGTGAAGATCGTGCCCTGCTCCGGCCTGTGCAGCTTCTACGCGCAGGATCAGGGCATCATTATCACGTATTGAGTCAAAAATATACCGCCGTGCATGGATTTGCACGGCGGTTTTTGTTTTGTTGGCTTCCCCCGCCCGCGGGGGAAGGCATTCTTATTCCGGCAGCCGCTCCTTCACGAAATCCAGGAACGCCTGGGCGGCGGGGGCGAGGTTCTCGCCGCAGGCGAGACCGATTTCCATCATCTGGTGGGGATTCATCGGGCGCTCCACGACGCCGGGATAGCCGTCCTGGTGGTTGATGGCGTTGTTTACGCTGATGCCCAAGCCCGCCGACACCATGGCATAGGTCGCCGTGATGTCCATCGTGGAATAGCGCGCGTCGGGGCGGGCCTTCAGCTTGTCAAAAATCAGGGTGATGTCGGTCTCCATGCCCGGGTAGCTGTCGATGAACGGCTCGGTCTTCAGGCTTTCCACCGGGAAGGACTCGCGGTCCGCCAGCGGGTGGTTTTTGGGCAGCAGGACCATCAGCTCGTCCTGACGGATGGGCAACCAGACCGGCAGCGAGTCACGGTGGCTGATGAGGCAGAAATCCGTGCGGTGATCCAGCAGCATCTCGGCCAGCTCGCTGCTGGTGCCGTTGACGATCTTGATGACCACGCCGGGATGCCGAGTGCGGAACGCCGCCATCATCCGGGTGACCCACTCATAGTAGCAGTTATACGCCGTACCGATGACAATGGTGCCGCAGTCTGCGCCGCGCACCTTGGCTGCGGTCTGTTCCAGCCGCTCCTGCGCAAACAGCAGCTCACGCACCGACGGCAGCAGCTGGCAGCATTCCGCGGTGGGCTGCACGCCGCTTTTGGCGCGGTGCAGCAGGGCAAAGCCCAGCTCCTTTTCCAGCGTTGCCACACTGCGGCTGATGCCGGAGACCGTAAACCCCATCTCCTCCGCCGCCGCACGCAGGCTGCCGCGGTCGATTGCCTTTAATAAGATCTGCCAGCGTTCTGTATCCATCTTGTACCTCTTGTTGCTATATTTGCAATTTTGTAAAAATTGTGTTACGTTTTCATCAATCATAAGACAGAACGCCGGATTTGTCAAGAGCGGGAGGACGGAAAATAAAAAAGCCTCCCCCGGTTACGAGGGAGACGGCCCCAGGAGACGGAGCCTGGGGTCCATCACTCTTTTATATTCCGCTCCTGCTTGCGCTTCATGCGCTCAAGCAGAGCTGCCTTCTGCTTGTCCCATCTGGCATCGTACTCCGGGGTAGCCGGGTCGATGCAGCGGGCAAAGCTCCAATGCAGGCCGTCGCGGCGGCTCAGCTTAAAGCGCAGATACCAGTGCCCGCAGTAGGGGCAGGCTGCTCTGGTAAAGTAGCCCGTGTTGCCGCGCTTGAGCCAGACCTCGTCGTTTTGCAGCGGCGCGCCGCACTCAGGGCAGTCGGCCTGATACAGCTCAGGCACGCTGCGGTAGTCGTCGTGTTCCATGCGGTTCATGAACAGCTTCACGTCGCGGCCCGTGTTCTCGGCGCCGAGCAGCGCCTCGGTCAGCAGCTCCTCCTCCGTCGGATAGGTCGCGAGGCCCTCGGCCAGCGGCAGCTTGCGGCAGACCCTGGCCGTATAGAGCGCGTCGTCCAGTGCGTTATGGAACGGTTCTTCCTTGGGGATGCCCAGGCGGTCCACAACGCTTTCCAGGGTCAGGCCCTCTCCCTCCTTGCGGGGGTAAGCCTGCAGGAAGATGCGCTGCAGGTCGTACCAGCGGTTCGGCCAGTTTTCATCCAGCCCGACGAGGAACAGGTTTTGCTTTAAAACCGGCACGTCATCCAGGCCCCACTCGGCCAGCTCGGCATCGTCGCCCGCCCAGTCAAGAAATTTCTGCAGGCCCTCCTTCATCGGCAGGCCGCGTCCAGGTCGCCCTGGGACAGACCCGTGACCTTGGCGATATGATGCTGCAATTTGCGGAAAATGTGCGGCTTGAGGTTGACCTCAAACGTATCCAGCACGTCGCCGCGGTCATTGATGCGGGCCGCGCCGATCTGAATGATTTCACCGCGCAGCGTCAGCTCCGTGCCGTGATAGAGGAAGGTTTTCGGCTGGTAGCCGATGTTCCATTCCAAATCGAAAACGATCAGATTCACAGGTCAGGTCTCCTCATTCAAAATAAACTTTTCCACTGCCAGGCCCACGCCGTCGTGGTCGTTATCGGCGGTCAGGTAGTTGGCCGCGGCCTTGACCGGCGGCTGGGCGTTGCCCATGGCCACGCCCATACCGGCCAGGCGTATCATCGGCAGGTCGTTCCAGCCGTCACCGCAGGCCATCAGGTTGGCGGGGGTCAGGCCCTTGGCGCGCAGCAGAATTTCCAGCGAGGTATCCTTGCCGACGCCGAGGGGCATTGTTTCAATAAAGAAAGGTGCGCTGCGGCAGATGGACAGCTTGCCCGCAAACTCCTGCTGCATCAGCTCCTCAACGTGCGGCATGTCGGCGGGGTCGCCGGTCAACAGCAGCTTGTTGATGGGGTAGGTCACCTCGGCGGGCAGGTTTTCCACCTTGCGCACGGGGATCTTGTTGATGCGGGCTTCCTCCAGCACGTAGGGGGCGTCGGGAACCTCGGTCACGATGCCGTTTTTGTCGTAGGTCAGCGGCACGACGTTCCAATAGCGGCTGAACGTACAGACCGGCTCGATCAGGTCTGCCGGGAAGGCATGCTGCACCAGCGTCTGTCCGGTCCGGCAGTCGATGATCTTGCCGCCGTTGTAACTCAAAATACAGCCGCCGTACTTTTCGAGCTCGAGCTCCCTGGCCAGCGGCTCAATGCCGACGGTGGGCCGTCCGCTGGCCAGCACGATGCAGACACCGCGGCGGGCCGCCTCCTGCAATGCCGCCTTTGTGCGCGGCGTGATGACCTTTTCGGTGTTGGTCAGGGTGCCGTCAAGGTCCAGCGCTAAAACTTTATATTGCATGGTTATTCCCCCGGAATGCAGATTTGTGTATATTGTACTCTAAAATGGGGGATTATGCAAGCATCTTGGCTTCCCCTGTGGGGGCAAGCTGGCCCCGCAGGGCCGGATGAGGGGTATGGTTGCCATTTTTACCCGTTGGTGGGATACCATGGCAGGGTCGGCCCTCATCAGTCAGTGGTCGGAGCCACTGACAGCTTCCCCCGCAGGGGAAGCCGTCTGTTATGATTAGCCATTTCTAACGTATTGACAAGCATTCTCACCTATGCTACACTATCCGAAGCAATAAGGGAGTAGTCAGCGCAGCGGTGGAGCAGCCGCCGCGCAGTTCTGCCAACACAATGAGCGTTTGCTCTGGCTTTACTTTAAACGACGAGACTTATCTGCCCGTTTTCACGGGTGGATAGGTCTTTTTTATTGTCTGCACCCTGCCAAAACGGAGGAGAAAATCATGACTTTATTCGACCTGATCCTGATTGCCGTCAGCCTCTCGATGGACGCATTCGCCGTCTCGATCTGCAAGGGGCTGTCCGTCCGCAAGGTAAGTCTGCAGCACGCTATGATCTGCGGCGTCTGGTTCGGCGGGTTTCAGTTTTTGATGCCTGCACTGGGCTATTTTCTCGGTGACCGCCTTGCCGCGCTGCTGACGAAGTTCGGTCCGTGGATCGCGTTTGTGCTGCTGGCGCTCATCGGTGCGAATATGATCAAGGAGAGTTTTGGCGGCGACGAACAGCTGGACGACGACTACTCCGCCAAAGCCATGCTGCCGCTGGCCATAGCCACCAGCATTGATGCGTTCGCCGTCGGCGTCAGCTTTGCAGCCATGCAGGTGGACATTCTGCCCGCTGCCGGGCTGATCGGCGTTATCACCTGCCTGCTGTCCGCCATCGGCGTCAAGGTCGGTGCCATGTTCGGCGACAAGTACCGCGCCCCTGCCGAGCGCATCGGCGGCATTGTGCTGATCCTGATCGGTGTCAAGACGCTGCTGACGGGGCTGGGTGTGCTGTAATTTGGTGTACCTGTAGGGGCCGGGCATGCCCGGCCCGCGGCTTACCCGCAAACGCCCGGATGAGCGGGCGGATATGGAATCCGCCCCTACGGTGTAGGGGGCGATGCTCGTCATCGCCCCGGAAGCGCCTGGGCTGCCGGAAGCTAACGGGTCGCGATGTGCGGTCCCTGCAACGCTGCAAGACAAGCAAAAACGCTCCGGGCGGTATGGAACATTTTCCATACCGCCCGGAGCGTCATTTATTATTGTAGGGTTCAGCGCAGCACCAGCTGTCCGTTCCCATCCGCATCCACGGTCAGGGTGTCCCCTGCCGTGTGGGCGCCGCCGATGATCTCCTTCGCGATCATCGTTTCCACATGGGACTGGATGTACCGCTTCAAGGGGCGGGCGCCGTAGATCGGGTCATAGCCGCCGTCGATGATGGCGTTCTTGGCCGCGTCGGTGACAACCAGTTTCAGCTGTTTTTCCTCCAGACGCTTGCGCAGGTCGGCCAGCATCAGGTCAACGATGGAGCCGATTTCGGTCTTGGTCAGGCTCTTGTAGTAGACAATGTCGTCCAGACGGTTCAGGAACTCAGGGCGGAACTGGCGCTTGAGCAGCTGGTCAATGGCGTTTCTGGCCTCGTCGGACAGCTCGTTGCTGCCGTTGGCGCGGCTCTTTTCCAGATCCTCCAGAATCAGGTCGGAACCCAGGTTCGACGTCAGGATGATGACGGTGTTCTTGAAGTCCACCGTGCGGCCCTGGCTGTCGGTAATGCGGCCATCGTCCAGCACCTGCAGCAGGATGTTGAACACGTCCGGGTGGGCCTTTTCGACCTCATCGAACAGCACAACGCTGTAGGGGTGGCGGCGCACGGCCTCGGTCAGCTGGCCGCCCTCCTCATAGCCGACGTATCCCGGAGGCGCACCGATCAGACGCGAGACGCTGAATTTCTCCATATACTCGGTCATGTCGATACGGACCATGTTCTTCTCGTCGTCAAACAGGGCCTGCGCCAGCGCCTTGGCCAGCTCGGTCTTGCCGACGCCGGTGGGGCCGAGGAACAGGAAGCTGCCGATGGGGCGGTTCGGGTTCGCGATGCCGGCGCGGAGCGCAGGATAGCGTCCGAGACCTTCTGCACGGCCTCGTCCTGGCCGATGACCCGCTGATGCAGCGTGTCCGGCAGGCGGAGCAGCTTCTCGCGTTCGCCTTCGACGAGCTTGGAGACCGGGATGCCGGTCCAGCGGGCGACGATGTTCGCAATTTCTTCTTCCGTTACGCGGTCACGAAGCAGGCTGGATTCTTTCTTTGCTTCGGCCAGCTTTTCTTCTTCCTCCAACTGCTTTTGCAGGGTGGGCAGCTTGCCGTATTGCAGCTCACCGGCCTTGGCGTAGTCGCCGGTGCGGGTCGCCTTTTCGATCTCGGCCTTGGTGGATTCCACCTCGGCGCGCAGGCTCTGCACCTTGTTCACGGCGTTCTTCTCGTTCTCCCACTGCGCCTTCTTGCTGTTGAAGCTGTCGCGCAGCTCGGCCATCTCCTTTTCCAGCGTGGCCAAACGCTGCTTGGACAGCTCGTCGGTCTCTTTCTTTAAAGAGGCCTCCTCGATTTGCAGCTGGGTGATGCGGTGGTTCATCTCGTCCAACTCGGCGGGCATCGAATCCAGCTCGGTCTTGACCATAGCGCAAGCCTCATCGACGAGGTCGATGGCCTTATCGGGCAGGAAGCGATCCGTGATGTAGCGGTCCGACAGCGTCGCGGCGGCGATCAGGGCGGCGTCCTGAATCTTGACGCCGTGATAGACCTCGTAGCGCTCCTTCAGGCCGCGCAGGATCGAGATGGTGTCCTCGACAGTCGGTTCATTGACCATGACCGGCTGGAAACGACGCTCCAGCGCGGGGTCCTTCTCGATGTACTCGCGGTACTCGTCCAGCGTGGTCGCGCCGATACAGTGCAGCTCGCCGCGGGCCAGCATGGGCTTGAGCAGGTTGCCGGCATCCATCGCGCCGTCGGTCTTGCCCGCGCCGACGATGGTGTGCAGCTCATCGATGAAGAGGATGATCTTGCCCTCGGACTTCTTGACCTCGTTGAGGACGCTCTTCAAGCGTTCCTCAAACTCGCCGCGGTATTTTGCACCTGCGACCAGCGCACCCATGTCCAGACTGAACACGGTATGATCCTTCAGGTTTTCGGGCACATCTCCGCTTTCGATCCGCTGCGCCAGCCCCTCGGCGATGGCGGTCTTACCGACACCGGCCTCACCGATCAGCACGGGGTTGTTCTTGCGTTTGCGGGACAGGATACGGATGACATTGCGAATTTCCGTATCGCGTCCAATCACAGGGTCAAGTTTATGCGCCTTTGCCATCTCGACAAGGTCCTGGCCGTACTTTTTCAGGGCATTGTAGGTGTCCTCCGGGTTATCACTCGTTACCCTCTGATTGCCACGCACCGTACTCAGCTGCTTCATAAATTTTTCGGTTGTGATGCCGAAAGTCTTGAAGATTTCACTGGCAGCCTTGCCGGGCCGCTGCAAAATACCGAGGAATACATGCTCTACGCTGATGTATTCATCCTTCATCTGCTTGGCCTGCTGCTCGGCGGCGTTGAGGGCGCGGTCCAGATCGTTGGAGATGTAAATTTTCTCCGGGTCACGGCCCGAGCCGGTCACGCGGGGCAGCGCCTCGACCTTCTGCAAGGCCGCCTGGGAAAAGGCATTGGCGTCAATGCCAAGGGTCTGCAGCAGCTGCGGGATAAGCCCGTCCTGCTGCTGGGCAAGGGCGGCCAGCAGGTGCTCCTGCTCCACCGCGTTGTTGGAATATTCCACCGCGATGCGCTGTGCAGCCTGCAAAGCCTCACGGGTTTTCTGTGTCATTTGTTCGATGTTCATAGTGCGTACCTCCTTTAGTGCAGATAGCGCATTGTTCTGGCAGTCTCGCACGTAAAGCGCTTGGATTTTGCAGCTCAAGAATCCGCTTTCGCAAATTCTGTGTATTCGTTTTTCTTTAGCACTCTATCTGTTCGACTGCTAATATTGTAGCACATTCGCATACCATGTCAATAGGAAAATTGCAAACAAATTGTGAATTTGCAGGAAAAATCATTGGTAAAAGTTGGAGAAACAGTCGGAGGAGAACGGATAGTTAGATATTTTTCAAAATATCTATTGACAGCGGCAGGTGCATAGGAGTATAGTAAAGGCATAGACCGTTAGACGTTTATCTAATTGTTTATCAGGAAAGGAGTTGTTCTGTTTGGGAGATGCTTTCAAGGCGCTGGCCGACCCGACGCGGCGGCGCATTTTAGAACTGCTGGCACAGGGCGATCTGACCGCCGGGGAGATCGCCGCACATTTTGATATGACAAAGCCGTCCGTCAGTCACCATCTGAACATTTTAAGAAGTGCGGCGCTTATTACCGATGAGCGCCGCGGCCAGAACATTGTGTACAGTGTGAATCTGACCGTATTTCAGGAATTGATGAAGTGGTTTTATGACTGCGGACTTGTAAAGGGAGACGATAGCAATGAAAAAGAATAAGCTGTTCTGGATTTTAACCGTGGTCTGCGTGCTGAATTTTGCCGCGCACCTGTACTTCTACCCCTCCCTGCCGGACATTGTGCCCACCCACTGGGGAGCCAGCGGGCAGGTCAACGGCTGGGGGCCGAAATCCACGGTTTCGATTTTGGCCGCGCTGCCGTTTGCGATGTTGATTTTGTTTGAGGTCATCCGCAAAATCGACCCCAAACACCAGAATTTTGAGAAGTTCGGCAAGGTATGGAACCTGTGCGTAGTGCTGTTCACCGTGATGATGGCCGCATTCAGCTGGCTGAGTGAGCTGGCTGTTTTCGGTAAGCTGCCGGACAGCAGCAACCTCGTCAGCATTCTGGTCTGCGGCGGCATCGGCGTATTGTTCATCATCCTGGGCAATTTTATGCCGCAGATCAAGCAGAATTATACCTTCGGCTGCCGCACACCCTGGGCGCTGAACGACGAGCACAACTGGCAGCGCACCCAGCGCATGGGCGGGTACACCTTTGTCGTTATGGGCATTGTCCTGTTGGTGCTTTCCTTCCTGGGCGGCCTGCTGGGCGACATTGCTACGCTGATTGTGCTGCTGGCCGCCGTTCTTGGCGGCAGCGCGTGGATTTATTTGTATTCGTATCTGGTGTATGTGGGGAAGATGAAGTAAGAGCCTAAAGCCTTCCCCTTTGGGGGAAGGTGGCCCCGCAGGGCCGGATGAGGGGCGGGTGTGCCATTGCTATCCGTTAGCGAGTTTTGACGGCAGGTCGCCC
>ENA-OQDA01000301-OQDA01000301.1-human-gut-metagenome-genome-assembly--contig:-NODE-301-length-21127-cov-3.998476_pt1 | contig 21127 bp, 17 predicted proteins | sample MGYA00242771_ERZ504603 | MGnify/ENA primary metagenome ERZ504603 (study PRJEB26092, sample SAMD00036328) | human gut metagenome | host: Homo sapiens | study: EMG produced TPA metagenomics assembly of...
GCGCTCTTTGCACTCCCTTTCGGTTCCCCTCTCGAAGAGTGCTTGATCATTCTATCAAACCACTCCCCTTTTGTCAATATCTTTTTCCTCCTTTTTCTCCCTCTCTTTACACCCCTCCGCGCGTTGCGCGAACAACAGGAAAATGCACGCGGTTGATCACTCCTTCGCATCATCGAACCAGAGCCATGGAGTGGAAAGCCGCTGTGATTGGCCCTTTCTCTCCTTATTATTGTATAGAAGAAAGGGCTTAACTTTTCCCCTTATCAATGCTATAATAAAAATATTATACAAAGACAGACGACGCATTCCGGGCGGGCTTCTGCTCAAAAGAAGGAGGAATTCTTTGCATATAAAGGACATTTCCATTAAAACCAGACTGATTATTTCCAACATCCTGATGCTAATTATTCCATGTTCTCTGGTTGTTATTATTACGGCAGTGATCTTTACCGGCTTCGTTTACCGCTTTGACGGCACCGACGTTCGAACACAGCTCACCGATTCACTCGGCTTCATCTCTGTTTATCAGTTACAGTTTCACGTTAATCAATTGGAAAAGGAAGTGCTGCAAACAGGCGAAAACGTGAGCGAACAGGAAGAGATCGTTTCCATGTGCAAGGAGCTTGAGGATACCGGCGCATTGGTTGCAATCCTATTTGATAATGTGCCTGCCTATTCAACGCCCGGGTATACCTTAGAGGAATGGGAAACGGAAGTGGAGAAGATTGCAAGTGGAGCCAACTTTGATGAAGACTCCCTGCTCTACACAAGCTCTCGCGGGACAATTCTCTCGACCGTGACGCATGCCGCGGATGGGCGGCGGCTGTGTATCCTCATCTGCGACCCGACGCTCGTCAGCGTAGTTGCAAGCACGACGGAGGATTTGCCTAAACGGGCATTTGAATATATGGATACGATGGGGTGGGTTTTTATCGGCCTCGCCATCTTGGTTACGCTGGCAACCGATATTATACTTGTCACCTTTATTTCCCGTGGTATCCTGGTACCGCTGGATAAGCTGCGCCGCGCGACCCATGAAATACGGGACGGCAACCTGGATTACCGGGTCGATTATGAGGGAAAAAACGAGCTTGGCGATGTGTGCGCGGATTTTGATGAGATGCGCCTGAGGCTGCGAGATTCCGTAAAATCACAGCAGCGCTATGAGGATAACCGCAAAGAGCTGCTCGCCGGCATTTCGCACGATTTAAGCACCCCGCTGACGGCCATCAAAGGCTATGTTTCCGGTCTAATTGACGGAATCGCCGATACGCCGGAGAAACAGGCCCATTATCTGAAAACAATCTACAGCACTGCCTGCGATATGGATAACCTCGTCAGCGAGCTATTTACCTTTTCCAAACTGGATTTGGATAGAATCCCCTTCTATTTTGAGCAGGTGGATCTCGTTGGATTTTTTGAGGACTGCTGCGATGAACTACAGCCGAAATTTGCAACGCAGGAAACGGAAATCTATTTTGACAACCAATGCGCCCCTTCTGCCTATTCGAGCGTTGACCGCGTGCAGATGAAGCGCGCCGTGATGAACATCATCAACAACTGCGTCAAATATAAAAAGCCCGGAGTTTGCACAATCCGGATCACGCTCCGAATGGAAGAGTCAGATATCCGCATTGAAATCGCCGATAACGGCATGGGGGTGTCAGAAGAGGATCTGACCAAAATTTTTGATAGCTTCTACCGCACCGACCGCGCGCGCACGAATGTGCGCAGCGGCAGCGGGCTAGGGCTCGCCATTACAAAACAAATTATCGACCGGCACAGCGGCAAAATATGGGCGAGCGGCAGCATTGGCAAGGGCCTGACCATCTGCATCCAACTGCCTGCTGTGAACCCCGAACCGAAGCAATAGCATCTGCGGCTTTCGGCCGCATGGATGCACAGAAAGGACGAACGATATGGCAAAATCTATTTTAATTATTGAGGATGATAAAAACATTGCGGAGCTTGAGCGTGATTACCTGGAGGCCAACGGCTATGAGGTGGATACAAAGCTCAACGGAGAAAGCGGCCTGGAAGCCGCGCTTAAGCAGAATTATAACTTGATCCTGCTGGATCTGATGCTCCCCGGGATGGATGGATTTGAAATTTGCCGATGCATCCGCCGGGAAAAGGATATCCCAAATCCCTGATGGTATCGGCAAAAAAAGAAGATATCGATAAAATACGCGGCTTCGGTATTGGAGCGGACGATTATATTGTTAAGCCGTTCAGCCCTTCCGAGCTGGTGGCCCGCGTACATGCGCATATCGCCCGGTATGACCGCCTGACAGCAAAGGGCGAGGGCACGGCGGATGATTATATTTCCATTGGGAATCTCTATATTGATAAAAATGCGCGGCGCGTTTATGTGAACAAAAAAGAGGCCGTGCTGACCAACAAAGAATTTGATTTGCTAGTATTCCTCGCCTCCAACCCCAATATTGTTTTCAGCAAAAACACGCTGTTTGACCGCATTTGGGGCTTTGACGCGATCGGCGAAACCTCCACGGTGACGGTTCACATCAACCGCATCCGTGAAAAAATTGAGGACGACAGCTCCAACCCGCAATACATCGAAACGGTCTGGGGCGCGGGCTACCGATTCAAGCTGTAAACACCCCGTTATAAATCTATTGAATCCATAATCAATAATTTAGATTTATTTTATATTTTCTTTGTATAGAGTTAAGGAATCGTGGCTATACTATAGGCACAGTGTAGCTGAGGTGGTTGTCAGCCAACACTGTGGATTCGTTTTCTTCTCTCTCTCTCGTTTTTCAATCGCGTTGGGGTTACCCAAGGCGATTGAACCCATTTTTAGAGGATTTTACACGGCCGGCAGGAATGCCGGCCGTTTTCCATTTTCCACCTAAACGCTTGCATGTGTGACAAAAAACGGATATGATGATGTATATCGATTTTGACCTTCTGCGTAGGTTGCATTGGGAAGAAAGGAAGAATGATTGCTATGCTGATTGCCGATTTACATATCCACTCCAAATATTCGCGCGCGACCAGCCGGGACTGCGTGCCGGAGGCGCTGGAGCTCTGGGCGCGGCGCAAGGGCATCAACGTTGTGGGCACAGGTGATTTTTACACACCCTGCCTGGCGCGAAGAGCTGCGGGAAAAGCTGATTCCGGCGGAGGACGGGCTTTACCGGCTAAAGGACGAGCTGCGGTTACCCGACGCGCCGGACGGCGCAGCGCATACGCCTCGTTTTCTGGTGACAGGTGAAATCAGCTCGATCTATAAAAAAGACGGCAAGGTGCGCAAGGTGCACAATGTGATCCTCCTCCCCTCTCTGGAGGCCGCGGAAAAGCTGGCCCTGCGCCTGGAAGAAATCGGCAACCTGCACTCCGACGGCCGGCCGATCCTGGGGCTCGACAGCCGCGATTTATTAGAAATCACGATGGATGTTTGTGCACAGGCTGTTTTTATTCCCGCGCATATCTGGACGCCGCATTTTTCGATGTTTGGCGCATTCTCCGGCTTTGATACCGTGGAGGCGTGCTTTGGCGATATGACGCCGTATATCCATGCGGTGGAAACCGGCCTCTCCTCCGATCCGCCGATGAACTGGCGGCTCTCTGCGCTTGACCGCTTCACGCTCATTTCCAACTCCGACGCGCACTCCCCTCAAAAGCTCGGCCGGGAGGCAAACCTCTTTCACACCCCCTTCTCCTACTCCGCAATGGCAGCGGCGTTAGAAAGCCCTGATTCCGAAGGTTTTGCAGGCACAATTGAATTCTTTCCGGAGGAGGGGAAATACCATTTTGATGGGCATCGCAATTGCCAGCTCTGCCTGAAGCCCTCTGAAACGATGGCAACGGATGGCCGCTGCCCAATTTGCGGCAAAAAGCTGACCATTGGCGTGCTGCACCGCGTGGAGGATTTGGCCGACCGGGAGGAAGGCTTCCGCCCTACCCATGCGCGCCCTTTTGAGAGCATTGTTCCGCTGGCGGAGGTGATCGCCGCCTCCATTGGCTTTACCCCCGCGAGTGCAAAGGTGCAAACCCGATACAACGCGCTTCTGCATCACCTCGGCCCGGAAATTTTATATTCTGCGCCAAGCACCGCTGGAAGATATTTCACACGCCTCAGGGCCGAGCGTGGCCGAGGGCATCCGCCGCATGCGTGCGGGTGAAGTAACCCTCTCCCCTGGCTATGATGGGGAATATGGTAAAATTCATTTGCTAGATGAGGAGGAAATCAACACCCTTTCCGGCCAAATCAGCCTGTTTGGCATGCCCGGCTCCGCCCCGGCAAAGCAGCAGAAGCAGAATGCACCAAAGCCAAAGGCAAGGCGTGCCTGCCCAAAACAAACCAAAGAAGAGCCGGCGCAGCAAGGCCTGCTCGGTGAGTTAAACGATAGGCAGAAGGCGGCGGTCACCGCGCCGGAGCAGGCCGTGATTGTCACTGCCGGGCCAGGCACAGGCAAGACGAAAACACTCGTCGCCCGTATTGCTTGGCTGATTGGGGAACAAAAGGTAAAGCCTGCGGACATCGCTGCCGTCACCTTCACCAACAAGGCGGCTGATGAAATGCGGCAGCGGCTCATCCAGCATTTTGGCGGCCGCCGTGCCATTCAAGGAATGCGGATTGGCACCTTCCATTCCCTGTGCCTTGACCTACTTTCTAGGGATGGGCAGGAGATCACCATTGCGGATGAAAACGAAGCCGCGGTGCTCGCCACTGAAATTTTAAAGGAAGGGAAGCTCCAGCTCTCCCCGCGAAAGTTTTTGCAGGAGGTTTCCCAAGTGAAAAGCGGCGTTATCGAAACGCCGCCTCACCCGGAGGCCTATGAACGTTACTGCACCCGGCTACGGGAATACGGCGTGCGTGACTTTGACGATCTGCTGCTCGATGCACTCCAGCTGGATACGTCCTTCCCCCATCTCCTCGTGGATGAATTTCAAGATAGCAATGAAATGCAATACCGCCTCGTACAAAAATGGTGCAGCTCAGGGAAGAGCGTGTTTCTCATTGGCGACCCCGATCAATCGATTTACGGCTTCCGCGGATCGAGCGCGCGGTGCTTTGATCGGTTTTTAGAAGAACATCCGGACGCACGTCAGATCCGTTTCACGGAAAATTACCGATCCACGCCGGAAGTATTGGGCTGCGCCCTTTCCCTGATTTCCCACAACGACGGGCCAGAGCGCCGGCTGACCGCCATGCGTCCGCAGGGAGAATGCGTGCGGCTCATGGCGGCCGAGGATGATTTTTCACAGGCGCTTTTCCTTGCAAAGGAGATCAACCGCATGGTCGGCGGCATCGACATGCTCGATGTGCAAACCACCGCATCCCAGCGCGGCGGCCCGCTGGGATTTTCGGATATCGCCGTGCTCTACCGCACCCACCGGCAGGCCGAGCTGATTGAAAAATGCCTGGGAATTGAAGGGGTGCCTTACGTGGTCACCGGGCGGGACAGCTTCTTAGCGGATGATATGGTGCGCGGCACAGTGGGCTTTTTTCGCTATTTGCTCCACCCGATCGACCTACTTTCCCTGCGCGCATGCTTGCTGACCGTCCTGCACTGCCCGGCCGGTGCGGCGCAACAGCTGCTGGCCGATTGCCGCGAGGCAGGTCCAACTGCCCTCCTCTCCGGCGAGCTCCCCGCTCCCCTAGGCAAGGCGCCGGAGTTGCAGAAGTTGTCTAATCTGCTCCGGCAATATGCGCCGCGCGCCGCGAAGGAGAAGCCCTTGAAGCTCCTTACAAGCTGGGCGGAAAGCACCGGCCTTACCGGGCACGCAGCGGTCAACCGGCTGCTCGACGCGGCAGTCCTCCAGCCGGATATTTCCTCTTTATTGAACAGCCTTTCACTCGGCAAAGAGGGCGATGTGGCGCGCAGCGGAAACCGAGTTTACACAGCAGATGCAGTCACGCTCTCCACTCTACACGGAGCCAAGGGGTTGGAGTTCCCTGTAGTGTTCCTCTGCGGCGTTTCAAAGGGTTTGATGCCGCTGGATGCGCCGGGCAGGCCCGCAGATATGCAGGAAGAACGCAGGCTTTTCTTTGTCGGCATGACGCGAGCTAAGGATGAATTGATTTTGCTGACAAACAGCGAGCCCTCCCCGTTTCTGAGCGAAATCCCTGCATGGCCAAATTGGAAAGCGCACGCCGCCGAGCTCAAGCGCCCACAAGCGGTTCAGCAGCTTCATCCTTTTTTAAAACTGCGCTATCATAAAAAAATTACGAAGGGAAAGGAGCATGTCGGATGCAGATTGCGGCTGTCCGCTTAACAGAAGGCGTCAATGAAGCTATTTGCACGCGCTGGCTCTCCTGTTTGCCCGGGAAAAGGCAAGAGGAAATTTTGGGGCGACAAAGGCCCAAGGATCGGGAGCGATCCCTCAGCGGGGAGATACTCGCCCGCGCCATGCTGGCACGGGAGCTGCGCTGCCCCCTGCGCGACGTTCCAATCTGCCGGGAAACGCACGGAAAGCCGGTTTTAAAAGATTGTACAAACCTCTTTTTTAATATCAGCCATTCCGGGGATTATGCGGTATGCGCAGTTTCGAAACAGCCGGTGGGAATCGATATTGAACGAATCGGGGCGTACCAGCCGAACGTTGCGCGCCGGGTTTGCAGTGATGCGGAGCAAAAACTGTTGGAACAGTGTGAAGACCCTGCCCGCCTGTTTTACAGGCTGTGGACGCTCAAGGAAAGTTATGTGAAATTAACGGGGACAGGCATTAGCGTGCCGCTCAGCCAAATCACGTTTTCTTTTCTGGCAGACGGCAGGGTGGAATCCAATCAAAATAGGGTTCAATTTGCGAGTTTCCCGTTTGGAGATGGATATTGGCTGGCCGTTGGGGAAAAAATGAGGTGAGCTGCATGATTGCCGCATTCGGGCTTGTGCGCCCAGGCCGCGAAGGCGAAGCTTTTTGCAGCTCAAATGAAATCAACAAATAACTGCGCCCTGGCTATGATAAGCCAGGGCGCAGTCTTTTCCGCAAGGAGGGATCGAAATTAGAAGCTCGTAATCCTTCCCGCAAAATCTGCAACGATTAGGTTGCCGTTGGAAAGCGCCACACTGCCAAACACCGGCGCGCCCACATTCTGCTTCTTCAAAACCGCTCCGTTCGCCGGATCAATCGCATAGAGATACCCATCTGACGCGCCGAAGATCAGCTTGCCATTCGAAAGAATCGGCGTGCCTTCTACAGTTTTAGAGCCAACGCCCGCATAAGGAGCCGTGCCAACGAGCGCACCGCCGACCTCACGCTCCCAAAGGATCGTTTTCGTCTCCAAATCAAAGGCAAGCACACCCTTATTCACCGTGGCAATATAGGCAACCTTACCGGAGATGACCGGCTGGGCGCTGGAAGCAAAGTTATAGTCATCGAAATTCGTCTTACTTGTGATTTTTCCGGAGCCGTTATCCACGATCATAATCGCGTCATCATCCGCAACAAGGAGCGTATTCGCATCAATCACCGCCGGAGTGGAGCTGCGGAAGCGGATATTGCTGTCGCTGTTTTCCCAAAGCTTTTTGCCGGTGTTTTTATTGAGCGCCACGAGCGCATCCCAATGGGAGCTGACAATCAGACGATCGCCTGCGATCACAAATTCGGCCGGTGAATTTTCGCCCTTACCGCGGCGGGTGTTCCAGCGCGTGTCGCCTGTTTCCAAATCCAGTGCGGTGATGCTGGCCGCGCAGCCAGCATAGACCGTGCTGCCATCTGCACAAAGGCCGGAGCTAGTGCCGAGCGACCCGCCGAGATCCACCTTCTTCTGCCAAAGCAATGCGCCTGTTTCCGCATTCAGGCAATACACCGTGCCCTCACAATCCTGTGCGACAATCTTCCCATTTGCATAGACCAGTTTGTTTTTCACAGAATTGAGGGTTTTAAAAAACCAATTCACTGAGCCATCCGCCGCATTCAGGCTATAAACGCCGCAGGTGCGGGGATAATCGTCATCCACCGTGGCGGCAAAAATCTGATTGCCAACGGCCAACGGATCGGCAAACAGGAGGTTCCCCTCCAGCTGTGCGCTCCAATTCGCCCCATCCGGAGCCTGCGGTTGCTCAAAATCATAATAATACATCTGGGTGGAAACCTGCCCGTTTGCGGTGATGCTGATAAGCCTTGAACCGCTCGCGGAGGAATCGATGCCGCCGCAGTCAGGCCGCCCGGTGCTGATATTGAGCACGCCGTCCGTTTCCGTAATATAATTATAGTGATAGTGGCCATACACCCACGCAATAAGGTCATGCTCTTTTAAATCCAGTTTTTCAAACCATAGGATAGCACATAGTCGTCAGACGGCGCTTTGGTATGATTGAACATAACGACCTTCATGCCGGGCTCGACATTTGCCAAGTCGTTTTCCAGCCACTTCCAGCGGTCGTTTTTATTGTAGCCAGAGGCATAGTCCGCACCGGTCTGGAACGGTGTGACAACATAGTGGACGTTGCCCACATCGAACGAATACCACACCGGACCATAAATGCTCTCAAAGAGCGCCTCTCCATATTTCCCAGCCACATAGTCGTGATTGCCGATCACATAGCGCACGGGAACACCCATATTCTCCGTATTCATATCCTTGATATGCTGCTTCAGGCCATCCTCATAGCAGATATCGCCCGTGTGGATGAGGAAGGCAGGGTCGGTTTCCTTCACCGTATCCCGGACATGCTCAATCCACGCGCCAACACCCTTTGCGCCAATTTCTGAATCGGAAATTTGCAGGAAGGAATGATCCGCCTGCGCGGTTTTCTCGCTCTTGTCCAGCCGGAAATCATAGGTTTCCCGATCCTTTGTAACCGGAATGTAATAGTTTTCCGTCCAGTAGCCCGCGGGCGTTGTTACCGTGACGAAGCGGCTCTTGCTGTAGCCCGGCAGGGTATATGCGCCGTTTTCATCCGTTTTGACCACGTTGCGCCCGTCTGAAACGCTAACGTTGGCGATCGGCTCGTTCGTCTCGGCGTCTGTGACCGTGCCTGTAAACGGGCCGGGCATCAGCGCGCCGATGAGCGCAAAGAGCGCTTCCATCACGACGATCAGGATCACCGTGCATAGAATGATGATTTTTTTCTGCATCTTTTATCCCCTTCTTCTTTCGGCAAGCACTGATTCAATCACGAGCGTAAATGATCGAACCGGCAAGGCGCGCGCATGGAATGATGCAGCGCTTACCTGGATATTTGTATCATATTACCACAAATCAGGGTGTGATACAACCATTTTTGTGTATGAACCCGTTTGTTTCACCTGAATGCAGAGAAAAAGAGGAAAGGAAGAAAACGGGGCACGTTTAGCCGGCGCAAGCATATCCATAGCCGCCGGAGCCGTTCAGCCGCTCAAGTGTAACGACCCGCTCATCCTGATAAACTGTGCGCAGCTCGTCGGCGGAGGCATATTTGCCACTGTATTCCGGCGTAGTGACACCCCAGCCCGCGGATTCATCCATCACACACACGAACTCCCGGCACCAGGTGCAGAAGGTCAGCCATTTCGTGTTTTTTTGGAACATCCGGTTAAGATTGGGCAAAAAATCATTCTCCGTCATTGCAATCATCTTATTCTGCGAGGTTTTATAGCAGGTTTTGAAGCGGTTGGCATTTGCCGAATCAAAATAATAGGCTACCCTGCTGCCATTGGTATAATACGGGTCGTCGCCGATGATATCGCATCGCTCATCGCCAACATACCACTTTGGGTCTTGCCCATTATACACCCAGATGAGGTTATTTAGGCCATGGACATTGGTCATCCGGTCATACATCAGGCTCCAAAGCGATTGATAGGCCTTCGGCCCGCTCGCGCCCCACCAGAACCAGCCGCCGCTCGCCTCGTGCAATGGCCGCCACAGGATGGGCACGCCTGCCTCTTGCAGCTTTTGCAGTTCTGCGCAGATGAGGTCAATATCATGCAGAAGGCCCTGATATTCCGCGCTGCCTGGGTTTTCAAGCGCCTGTTTGAGGTTGAAATCCGTTTTTTCCGTATAGAAATGCCGCTTACCTTCTGTTTGGGTGGGCGCCATCCAATGCCAACAGAGGGTGACGATCCCCCGGCCTTGTGCCACTCGATCGCCTGCTGGATGGAATAACATTCCCGACCAGTTTCTATTTCAGAAAGATCCAGCCCGAGCATGGCCGGGTAAGCGCCCGTCACACTGTATACCGCCCGAAGCTCGTTTGCCTTGAATACGGTCGACGGGCTGTTTGGATCCGATTCATCCACGCGGAACTGCGGTGCGGAAAAATCCTCATATTCGTTGATATATTGCCCGCTGATCACCCGTTTGCCATAGCTTTCCAGCAGATATTGGTATAACGCCTTTGCGCCTTCATCGGCATTGGGGTTGATTAACGCCCGGTCTACCGTTTCATAATGCGCATGGTCCACTTGAATCATCCCATTCCACCCCAATAACGATAAAATACAAGCCAAAAGAGACAACACCAAGCCTAAAATCCTGCGTGCCAAACCGATTTTCTCCCCTTCCTATACTAATCAAGCGCTTCCCCAGGCTATTCCAGCCCTGCGTTCTGATCCCGCACGACTGCATAGGAGGGCTTTAACGCGCCGTAGAGATCTGTGGAACCGTGCACCCGCTTCTGAAAGCGGCCCTGCCCATCCTCGCCCATATGCGTGCGATAGTCGTTGAGCGAAAAATAGATCCATCCGTTGAGCTGGTATTTTCGGTAAAGCGCGACCTTTTCCCGGAAAATCGCGGCACGCCGCTCGTCGCCGCCGTCAAAGGCCGGCTCGCACAGGCCGAACTCCGTAATCACGAGCGGCTTGCCTTTGGCCTGATCGCAGACGAACCGCATGCCCTCGTCATAATGGTCTCTATGGTTCCAGGTGCCCATATATTCGTTCCACATGCAGATATCGCCGTAGAGCGTCGCGTCGTGTTCAGATTCCATGGGGGTACGCTTTTTGTAGTCCAGTGTGCTGGAAACATAATTGGCCAGTCGGCTCGGATCCAGCTGCTTGAAGAAGGCCACCATTTCACGGACATACGCCACCGTCCGCTTGCTGTGGCCGTTGAGCTCGTTGCCCACGCCCCAGCAGACAATGCTCGGATGATTGCTGTGCGCGGCAACCATCTCCGTCGCCTGTTGCTTTGCCGTCTGTTCAATCCGTTTGCCCGGCGCCTTCGGCTTGCCCCATAGCGGGATCTCCTCCTGCACCATGAGGCCGTGCGCATCGCACCATTCGTAAATTGCATTGTCCTGCTGCCAGTGGAAGCGCGTGAAATTGCAGTTCGCCTCCTTGAGCAGTTGCAGAAACTGCTCTGAAACCTCCTGTGGCTCCGCCATACCGCAATCCGGACAGCTGCCAGGCATCCACTCCATGCCGAGCAAGCGGATTTCCTTCCCATTGAGCAGAATCTGATCCCCGCGCACGGTGAGCTCCCGTACACCGAAGCGGAATTTAGACCGGCTGCTCCCGGAGCGGAACGCGAGCGTGTAGAGATTCGGGAACTCCGGCTCCCACAGCAAGGCGTTTTCCAGTGTCAGGCACGCATGGAGCCTGCCATTCTGAAAAAGGACGTTTTGCGTCAGCACCGTGCGCCCTGCCCTATCCAGGATGGAAAGCTCCTGCAACTGCGTCTCTTCAGCGAACAGCGATGCGTCGACTGTGAGCTCCGCACGGCATCTGCCCTGCGGCAGGTATTGCAGAATAGAAGGGGTGATACGGCAGTCTTTCACGTCACGCCGCTCCTTTTGCAGAAATTCCACCGCCCGGATCAGCCCGCCGTCATCCGCCCAATCAAAATCGCCTTTGTTGGGCAGGGCCGTCGCGCTGGGCGCGTTGGAGCAGCGCACGGCAATGCGGTTTTTCCCCTTGCGTAGGAAGCGCGTTGCGTCGAACGAAAACGGCGTATAGCCTGAATCCGCGTGCCGGAACGTGTGCACGCCGTTGATATAGACGTCCGCGTCATGATAGACTGCGCCGAAGCGAAGCAGGTTTACCGGCGCAAGTTCCTGGAGAAATAGTTCCGTGCCATACCATGCGATTCCGCGGTAATTTTGATATTTGTCGGATGCATTCCATGTGTGCGGCACGGATATGGTTTCGCCTTCCACCCCATTGTGGAGGAACGCGCCGCGTTTTTTGGTGTCATCCAACGCAAAGTTCCATTCTTTCAAAAGCATTATATTCCCGCCTTTCATTCAATCACAGATTGCGGGGCGTTGCGCACGCCGCCGCGTTCGATCCGATTCAGGTTTGCCTGCGCCTCCCGCAGCAGGCCGGATAAAGCAACTTTTCCCCCACTCCCGGATTGAAATCGAGAGAAACAGAGAAACAATGATTCAGCTTGATTATAGCATCTGTTTCGGAGAAATACTTGAGAAAACCGCTCAGAAACTTTCGAAATCTTGCTGCCACGGAATCGTGCAGCAACGCGGCAGCGACCGACATTTGCTTTTTTACCCCTGAAAATGGTACAATTCTTATCAGAACACCCGTAGGGGCATAAGACCGGAATCAATCATTGACGGAGGTTTTTTCCATGAATCTATTGGAGCAGCTTAAAACTTGGACCAGCGAAAACTTTTGGGATAAACTGTTAGGCTTCCTGCCGAATCTCTTTGGCGCCATTCTCACACTCGCCGTCGGCTTCTGGCTGGCAAAGCTCGTGGGGAAACTGCTTATAAAAGGCCTGACGGCAAAAAACGTTGATCCGGCCGTCCACCCTTTTATCCGCAACGTAGTGGAGCTGGTGATCAAATTCGGCATTGTCCTCTCCGCTCTTTCTACGCTGGGCATCAACCTCAGCTCCTTCATCACGGCCCTGGGCGCGGCCGGCGTGACGGCCGGCATCGGCTTGAAGGACAGCATCTCCCAATTTGCCAGCGGGCTTCAGATCCTCATCAGCAAGCCCTTCAAGAGCGGCGATTTCATTGAGCTGGAAGCCGTTTCCGGCAAGGTTGCGGAGATTGGATTTATGAACACCACCCTGAATACAATCGACAACAAACGCATTATCATCCCAAATTCCCATTTGACCTCCAACAACATCATCAACTACACGGCGGAGAATAAACGAAGGCTGGATTTGACCTACAGCATCGGCTATGGCGACGATATTGCCCTGGCAAAACGGGTGCTTCACGAAATCGTCGAGGATCATGCCATGGTTTTAAACGATCCCGCGCCCGTGATCGGCGTGAAGGCGCACGATGCGCATGCGATTGAGATTGCCTGCTTGGTTTGGTGCCGGTCGAACGATTACTGGACGCTGTTTTATGAATTGCAGGAGACGGTGAAGCTCAAATTCGATGAAAATGGAATCACAATCCCCTATGAGCAGCTGGACGTGCATGTGGTGAGCCGGGAGGCATGAGGCGGGAACGCTGTCTTTCAATATATTTCAGTAATACAGAACTGATTTTATCGTCAGTTCTGTATTTTTTTATGATTTGTGTTGCAAATTACTTCTTAATTGATATAATAGGGATGGAGAGATTCCCATTTAAATACAGAAAGAAGGTGATTCCAATGTTTTGAGCATCCGCTTTTTGTATGGAAGCATCAAAACATGTCTGTTGAAAGGAGAAGAACATTTTATGAAAAAGGCTATTTCGTTGTTTTTGACTGCGGTGTTACTGCTCTGTTCCTTCAGCTTCCTCATGCCTGCCTATGCGACAAATCTGGCACAAGCGCAATTGGATCTTTCACAGTATACGATGGACGATCTGATGAACATGTCCGCAGAGGAATATCGCGCCCTGCTGCGGGAGTTCGAGCGGGTGTACGATCCGTTTGACACATATGATACCAATCCGATTATGGAAGAGGAAGAGACACCACCGCGGATTGCACCAAGGTGGGCTTCTGGGAAATATAGAAAACGGAGAATATGTAGAACAGGGTTCTCATGAATACATCACGGCAAAAGCATGCGACATATTAACAAAAGATAAGGGCTTCTTCTCAATGAATGAAAGTGCAAATGTTTTTATTGTGCTTGCAATTTCCATAGCCTCTTTAACGCCGGATAAAGATGAAAACAAAAATATTTTCGAGGCCATTTTTACCATGCGATTGATGGCGATAGCTGGACCGGCTCCAAAACAAACACAGCGCTCGTCAATTGCCGGAATCATTTTGATTCCGCCGTACATGCCGCAAAGGTTGGAGACATAGATGTTATGTACAGCGAACTCGGACGGGCGCTCCATTATATTCAAGATGCGGGAGAACCGCATCATGCGGCGAATATTGTAAACATCCCATTAATTAAAACCGCACATGGAGATTTTGAAACATTTGTCGATAACGATATTGATTCTTATGTGAAATTAATATCAAGTGTAAATGGTTACCGGTTCAGTTCCTTCTCTAACCCTACTTATGCAAGCGCTGCTTCTCATTCGGTTGATTTTCTGGTGCAGCAAACAGCCTCAATTGCATACACATTCCGGAGTCAGGTAAGTAATACGCTAAATCGGACCTATTGGGACTATGTCGCATCAGAAACCGTTCCAAACGCAGTTGGTTTTTCTGCTCTGCTGCTCTATAAATTTGCCTATGCTTCCGGAATGGCTCTTTATTGATGCTGGTATGAAGGAGTGAATCGTAGTGCGCTATCAAATTAAAAAGTTCATCTTTTTTCTCTACGCTCTTTTATCAATCCCTGCTCTACTGTTGTGGTTCAATTTCTATTTTTATGCAATCTTCGGCGTTGGGCCCGATCTTATCTATCAAGAAGGGATTATAGTTCCCATTTTTTTATCGCTCTTGTTTCTGGATGTCGGTTCGATTATTTATCTGGTCTTCTATCGTAGGGAATGCCGTGTTTGGCCGAAGCTGCTGATGCTTTTCACTGGTACGATTCCCACGTATACATCTATGTTAATTTACAATGATTCACCTATCTATACAATTGGCGATCCGCTGCCGACCGGCTGGACAAATCTGGCCCTGATTTTGATTTTGCTCCTCTTCGCCGCAATCGCCCTCGCCGCAATCATCTGGCTCATTATCGCCATGGTGAAATACCCAAAGCCAGCGTCGAAACCGGCCTGAGCAGATCATATCGACTCGCAAAGCCTCCGGCGGGGAGGGGTGGTTCAGCTTACCCCTTCCGACCGTTTCATGTTATCGCCCCATAACATCCCGTCAAAAAATTGTAAGTTCTTCTCCGCCGTGTTATAATCCCTTCTATATAAACTTCGAACATACACGGGGATGGATGATATGACAAAACTACTCATTAAGCTCTTTATCAAGGATGCAGACAACACGGCAAATGCCGCCGTGCGCTCACGATACGGCGTTCTCAGCGGCGCGGTGGGGATTGCCTGCAACCTTCTGCTGACCATTGCAAAATTTTTGATCGGCTCGCTCACCAACAGCATCGCCATCACGGCGGACGCGGTCAACAACCTCTCCGACGCGGGCTCCTCTGCCGTGACGCTTTTCAGCTTCAAGGCCGCCAATCGTCCGGCGGATGACGAACACCCATTTGGCCACGGCCGAATTGAATATATCGCCGCGCTGGGAGTTGCCTTTTTGATCTTGATGATGGGCTTTGAGCTGGTGCGCTCCTCCATCGATAAAATTATGCACCCGGAGGCGCTCTCCTTCAGCGTGCCCGCACTGATTGTGCTGCTTTTATCCATTGGCGTGAAGATCTGGATGGCTCTATTCAACCATCAGCTTGGTAAGCGGATTGATTCCCCTGCCGTAGGCGCAGTGGTGATGGACAGCGTCAGCGATACGGCGGCAACGACGGTTTCCATGCTCGCGCTGATCCTCTCCAAAATTACCTCCCTCCCACTCGACGGCTATATGGGCATCATCGTCGCCCTTTTCATCTTCTATACCGGCATTCAGATCGTGCGCGACACCGTGGGCAATCTCCTCGGCCAAGCGCCCGACCCAAAGCTCGTTAAGGCACTGGAAACGGAGATTCTTTCCTTTGAAGGCGTGGTCGGCGTGCATGACTTGATCGTTCACGACTACGGGCCAAACCGCATCTTTGCCTCCGCACACGCGGAAGTTCCCTCCAATGCGGATATTATGAAAAGCCATGACACCATTGACCTGATTGAACGCGAAATCAAGAAAAAATTCCACATGGATATGGTGATCCACATGGATCCGATCGTGGTGGAGGACGAGCAAGTCAACCGCCTGCGGCTGCAACTCTCTGAGATTGCAAGGAGCATTGATCCCCGCTTTACGATCCACGATTTCCGCATGGTGGAGGGGCCGACGCACACCAATCTGATTTTTGACCTTGTCATTCCGCACAATTGCAAGATGAAAAAAAGCGACATCTACCAGCGAGTAAACGGGCTGGTAAACGAACTCGGCCCGCAATATTATACGGTAATCACGATTGAAAACAGCTTTGTCACAGAAACGGGTCTGGAATCCTGATCCTTTTTCAGAAAGGGCGCGGTTGCGCCCTTTTTTTGTGAGATTCCGCTCGGATTCCCGCAATCAGACATGGAATTTTGTATGAAAACCTGTTATAATAGAACGTACGAAACAATTGTATTTCACCAAATTTTTTGTGCTTTCTGGTCAAAATGGCTGACTGAACTTATCTGCACCAAGCCACATAAAATTTCTGTTTGTCAGAGAAAGGTATGAGCCTACCGATGAGCGTTACCATTAAGGACATTGCGCGGGAGGCCGGCGTTTCCTATGCCAGCGTATCCCGTGCGCTCAGCGGCAGCCGCGGCGTAAGCGTGAAAACGGCGCAGCGCATTCTGGCGGTTGCCAAAAAGCTTAACTACTTGCCCAACGGCATTGCGCGCAACCTCGTCAACCAGCGCTCCAAAACGCTCGGCCTGATCCTACCGGATATCTCTAACCCCTTCTTTTCCGATATTGCACTGGCCGTGATCCATACGGCGGAGCGCGCCGGGTATCAAACGATTCTCTCCAACACGGATTGGGAGCCGCGCGCGCAGGAGCGCCAGCTCCAGCTCATGCGAGAGCAGCGGGTGGATGGGATTATCCTAAAGCCGGTGCAGGATACAGTGGATGGCGCAGCTTATGAAAACCTTGGCCTGCCCGCTGTGTTGCTGCATTACAGCGGCTCAAAGGTAGTGAGCTGCGTGGATACGGATCATGACTATGGCGGCTATCTGATGACCCGCCATCTGCTGGATTGCGGGTGCAGGCGCATCGCCTTTTTGGGCGGTCTGCCGGATTCGCGCTCCAACCTCCAGCGGCTGGAGGGCTACACCCGAGCGCTGCTGGAAGATGGGCTTGCGCCGGATGATCGGCTCGTGCGCCATGGCCCTTTCACCAGTGAAAGCGGCTATGCCCTTGCGAAAGAGCTGCTCACGCATTCGGAAGCCGGCGAACCTCCGGATGCGCTCTTTTGCGGCAATGATGTGATCGCCCTCGGCGCGCTGCAATATGCGCAGGAGACGGGCATCCGGGTGCCGCAGGAGCTTTGTATCGCAGGCTTTGACGGCATTTCCTACGCATCGCTCGCGCAGATCCGCCTGACTACCATCCGGCAGGATCGCCAGCGCATGGGGGAAACGGCTACGCACCTTCTACTCGACGAAATTGAGAGCAACTCTGAGCCTGCGGTGCAAAAAGTGTTGCTAACTCCCACCCTGCTTGCCCAGGCCACCACGGGGGACATGCGGCTGGACGCGGCCAGATAAAAATACAAAGAATCGGAAAGAAAAGAAAGGCATGGTACTTCACAATGGGAGAACCGCTGAAATTTCACCTGATAACGGATCTGCATCACTATGCAGCGAGCCTCGGCACAACTGGCTCCGCCTATGAATGGCGCAGCCAAAGCGACCAGAAATGTCTGGCCGAAACAGGGGCGATCATTGATGCGGCGGTGGATTGGCTGCTGCAAAGCGAAATTGATATCATCCTCGTCGCGGGCGACGTGAGCTGCGACGGCGAAAAGGAGAGCCATCTTGAGCTGATCCCAAAGCTCAACCGCCTCAGGGAAGCTGGCAAGCGCGTTATCCTTATCACGGCAACGCATGACTACAGCGAAACCCCTATTCGCTGTGTCGGTGATGAGCGGCTGCCCGCCACGCCGACCACGCGGGAGGAATTGCTCGAGCTCTACCACGATTTCGGCCTGAACGAGGCTATCGCCTTCCACGCGGAAACGCACTCCTATGCGGTGCAGCTCGCCCCCGGCTGGCGGATGCTCGCCCTGAATGACGATGGAGACGGGCGCGCATTCTGCGGCTATTCTGAAGACCAGCTCCATTGGATTCTGGATCAGGTGAAACTTGCGCACGAGGCTGGTGATGAGGTGCTCGCCATGACGCACCATCCCGTGCTTCCCCTTCCCCTATCTATCCGCTGTTCAGCCGCCGCGATATGCTCGGCGATTTTGAGCACACTTCAACCGTGCTGGCGGATGCGGGCGTGCAGTTCATCTTCACCGGCCACACGCATATGCAGAACATTGCCGTAAAAACCACGGAAAAGGGCAACACGATTTATGATATCAACACCAGCGCCCTAATCGGCTACGCGAGTGCAATCCGCACCGTGGCGGTTTATGATGACCGCATGGAGGTCACAAGCGACCACATCGATCACTTCGACTGGGATCTGCACGGCATGACGGTGGATGAGTATTTCAAATCGGTATTCGACCGGCTGCTCAACGATATTTTTGACTCCATGGCCTTTGATATTGAGCGCCTCTCCCGGCTGGCGGGCGGCTTCAGCGTGGAGGCGGAAACAATCCTGAAGCTGCGCGTTCCGCTCACGCTGGCGGGCAGGGCACTGCACAAGCTGACGGTTGGGCAGCTCGCGCGGCTGCTCTGCATCTCCAGGGATATCAGCCCGGAGGTAAAGCCGATTTTGCTCAAGGATTTATTTGTGGAGGTTGTGCGCAATATTTATCGCGGCGACGAGCCGTATACGCCCGACACACCGGTGTATCAGGCGATCAAGCGGATCATGGAGCGAATATCCCCCCTTGTGCGGCGCATGAAAAATAGCGAAGAAATTTTTAAAATGATGAATGTGATTCTGGACGGCGTGCTGTATGACGCGCCGCCGGCGGATAATGACGCGATATTGCCGCGAATGGCATGGAAACAATAATAAAAAAGAATTGATGAGGGGGCATTGCAAAACCGCCCCCATGCAAAAACAAACTGTAAAAAGGTGAATTTCAGGCGGAGATATAGCCCCCTTTGCGTATGATCCGCCTGCGATATAAGCCCGAACATTGCCTGCGTGAGGCAAAAACAAAGCTTAAAGGGGGATGCTGCAAGATGCAAAGCATCTTGCAGCATCCCCCTTTAACCTAATCATCTGATAAATTCATAAAAATACAGAGCCTGATGCCTCCCAGCGAACCGCGTTCGCCCCCAGGTTCCCTCCTGTTTCAATCGAGTAACAATGGCGGCGGTAAGCAGTTACCGCCGCCATTGTTTGTTTTTATAGAGAAATTACTTTTTCTTTTTTCGCCCTTTTCGAGAAACTCCGTCATCTTCTCCGCCTCTTCAAACTCGCCGCCTTCGGGGATGAGGGTGAGCGCCGGATCAGCCTTGTTGGCCTTTTTTTCCGGCAGGATCAGGTTCAAGATAATTCCAGCGAGCGCCGCAAGCGCCATGCCGGAAAGAGATTGCAGCTTCGTCAGCTGGATCGCCGCGCCGCCAAGGCCAAGCACCAGCATGACAGAGGCGATGATCGTGTTGCGCGTCTGGCCGAAATCAACCTTTGCATCCACGAGCACGCGTAGGCCGTTCGCCGCGATGAAGCCGAAGAGAATGACGCAGATGCCGCCCATGACCGGATTCGGAATGGAAGCAATCAAATCCTTAAAAGGCTTGATGAAGGCGATCAGGATCGCAAAGCACGCCGCGCCGCCGGTGACATAGACGGATCCGACACGCGTCATGCCGACAACGCCGGTATTCTCTCCGTAGGAGGTGTTTGCCGGGCCGCCAATCATACCGGCGACGAAAGTAGCGATACCGTCGCCAAGCAGGGTGCGGTCAAGGCCAGGATCTTTGAGGAAATTCTTGCCGCAAATCTGGCCGAGCACCGTGTGGTCGCCGATATGCTCCGCCATGGTGACGAATGCCACCGGGATAATGGCAAGCGCATAGCTGAAATCAGGCGTGTAGGAGACAAAGGTTGTGCTCTTAAGCGTATCATTGCCGATCGGGAGCATAATTTTCGGGATCTCAAACAGGTCGAAGGTTTTGAGATCCGTCCACACCACGGCAAGCTTGGAGAGGATCAGCTGATTCTCTGCGCCCGCGCCGAGGTTGAAGATCAGGTCCACCGCAATGGAGGCCACAATACCGACTAGAATACCGGACACGATCGGCACGATTTTGAAAAATCCCTTTGCATACACCGCGACGAGCGCCGTTGCAAGGATCGTGATGAGCGCGACGATGACAAACTGCCAGTTCATCGTGCCGCCCTCCGGCACAACAAAGCCCGCGTTGGAGCAGGCAGAGCCCGCAAGGCCCAGGCCAATAACTGCGATCATAGGGCCGACGACGATCGGCGGCAAAATCTTATTGATCCAATTGGTGCCGATCAGGCGGATCAGGATGGAAAAAACGACATAAACCAAGCCAGCCGTCATAAGCCCTGTCGCAACCGCCGCAAAATTGGCTTTCTGCGAAAAATCAGGATCACTGACGCTGGCTCCCAATGCCGCAATAATTGCGGAAATGTAAGCGAAGGAACTGCCGAGATAGATCGGGCAGCGCGCCTTGGTGCAAAGGATGTAAATAAAAGTACCGATACCGGAGCAGAGCAACGCGGTGTTGATCGGCAGCCCCGTGAGCATGGGGACGAGCACTGTGGAGCCGAACATAGCGAAAACGTGCTGGAAGCTGAGGATGAACCATTTGCCCGTGGACGGCTTCTCTCGAATGTCAATCAAGAGTTTTTTCTCTTCCATTGAGTGAACCTCTCCTCTTCATCATTTTTCAGCTAGACCCTTTCGGCCGCAAAACGTCAGGGTACAAGCTCATTCTTATATAATTTACAGGCTTCGCGCGCTGGTGTCAAGCAAAAATTTTCACAAAAAACGGATTTTGCCCAGTTCGGATTCCTGCTGTTTCTGTTTCTTGCCATGATCCCGCACTGGCTCCGCAAAAAGCCGCAGCTTCTCCTCTTTGTGATGCTGCTCCTCGCCTGCCTGATCACGCTGTTCATGGACATGTACAAC
>ENA-OQDA01000302-OQDA01000302.1-human-gut-metagenome-genome-assembly--contig:-NODE-302-length-21065-cov-7.752507_pt1 | contig 21065 bp, 19 predicted proteins | sample MGYA00242771_ERZ504603 | MGnify/ENA primary metagenome ERZ504603 (study PRJEB26092, sample SAMD00036328) | human gut metagenome | host: Homo sapiens | study: EMG produced TPA metagenomics assembly of...
TTTATTCTTTCTTATTTAAAAAGGACGTTATCATGAAGCTAAACGACCTTGTCCAACATATCTCCCACACAGGTGCCTCCGAAACGGACATCACCGCCATCACCTACGACTCCCGCAAGGCTTGCGCCGGCTCGCTGTTCGTCTGCCTTGTCGGTGCGTGGCTGGATGGGCATACCTACGCCGAAAGCGCCTACCAAAACGGCTGTCGTGCGTTTTTGGTGGAGCATAGGGTCGACCTGCCCGCGGACGCCGTGCAGATCGTCACCGACGACACCCGCGCGGCGCTGGCCGTCATCGGTGCGGATTTCTACGGCAACCCCGCCGACGAGCTGCACCTCATCGGCATTACGGGCACAAAGGGCAAGACGACCACCGCCCTGCTGACCGCGGCCATCATGACCGAGGCCGGTCTGCCCTGCGCCTACATCGGCTCCAACGGTGTCGACATTGCGGGCGTGCACGAGGCTACCGCCAATACAACGCCCGAGAGTCTCGAGCTGCACCGGCTGTTCCGCAAGATGCTGGATGCGGGCGTGCGCCACTGCGTACTGGAGGTCAGCAGCCAGGCGCTGCGCCACCACCGCGTGGACGGCGTGCCGTTTGAGGTCGTGGCCTTCACGAACCTGTCGGAGGATCACATCGGCCCCGGCGAGCACCCCGATTTTGAGGACTACAAGTGCGCCAAGCGCCGCCTGTTTGCAGAATACAACGCCCGCACGATGGTTTACAACGCGGATGATCCCTACAGTGATTTCATGCGCGAGGGCTTTAAAGGCGAACAGATCAGCTTTGGCATCCAGAATGCCGCCGACTATCACGGGCAGAATCTGGCACAGTACCGCAGCCAGACCGCCCTCGGCGTTGACTTTGACTGCGTACACGCGGGCGAAACGACCCACATCGAGGTCATGTCCCCCGGCGCGTTCAGCGCTTCGGATGCGCTGTGCGCCGTCGCACTGTGCGGCGCGTTCGGCGTGACGCCTGCCCAAGCCGCCGCCACGCTGGTCCACACCCCCGTGCAGGGCCGCTTTGAAGTCGTCGAGGGTCTGCCCGGGCGCACCTTCATTGTGGACTACAGCCACAACGGGCTGGCCCTGACCAGTGCGCTGAAAACGCTGCGGGCGTACAATCCGCACCGTTTACTTTGTGTATTTGGGTCGGTGGGTGGCCGCACGCAGGTGCGCCGCAAGGAACTGGCCGACGCATCGAGCGCCTACGCTGACTATACGATCATCACGAGTGACAATCCCGACAACGAGCCGCCCGAGGACGTCATCCGCGATATTGCGGGCCACATGGCTCCCGGCGCACCCTACACCTGCATCACGGACCGCCGTGAGGCGATTTATGCCGCGGTGAAAATGGCCGAGCCCGGCGACATTGTGCTGTTCGCGGGCAAGGGCCACGAGGATTACCAGCTGATCAACGGCAAAAAGCTGCATTTCGTCGAGCGGGAGATCATTAAAGAGGCTTGCGCGGAGATAAGCAAATAAAACAGCGGCCCACACTTCGGGAGATACGAAGCGTGGGCCGCTGCTGCGTTGCAGGGGCCGGGCATGCCCGGCCCGCGGCATGTACGGCGGACGGGTTCTGCCGGAAGGCTGCGGGCCGCACATGTGCGGCCCCTACTGTGTTGCGGGATTTTTATTGTGTGTCGCAATGGTAAGCGGGCACGGAGCGGTCAAGACCGCTCCCTACAGAACCCTGGAAAGCGGTATCGTAGGGAGGGGTCTTGACCCCTCCGCACAAGTTTTCGACAGCAGAAGCATACATCCTTTACGCCCCGGCTCTTGGCAGCAGCAACGCGGCGGCCAGATACGCAAAATACAGCGCCAAACACACCCACCCCTGCCCGCGCTTCAGCTTGTGCCTGCACAGCGGCGGGAGCAACAGCACCAGCGCCATGGCGGCGCAGACGGGGACTTCATAGCTGCGGAACTGCGCGCCGACGGGCAGCTTGTGGCGGTACATCAGGCTGGAAATCGGCAGCGCCAGCGTCAGGTTCAGGATCGCGCTGTTCAAAAGCTGGATGGGCAGCGAATCCGGCGGGTAGTAGCGGCAGCGAACCGAGAACCACTTCCAGACCGAGCCCCGCGGGTGATTCAGCGCCTCGACCAGCAGAGGGATACAGAACCCGAAGCTGATGAGCGTCGCCGCCCAGAGGGCCTGGATCGTGCCTGTGAGGTTTGCCAGCGTCGTGGCACTGTAGAGCAGCGCCTGTGCACCGCCCGCCAGCAGGGCCAGCCCGCCCACGACGCCCGCCAGATTTTTCAGTGCGTTCCGGACGTTCATGACCGGGAAGGCCATCGTGTGGGCGGTGTAGCCGTATTCCTGCGCGGCCAACTGCGGGCTGGGGTGCTTTTCGGACGTAGAGACCGCCTTGATCGTATCACCGTAGGTGAATTTGTGCTGGAACACAATGCTCATCATGACAAAGAGCACGAACAGCAGCATCAGCAGTCCGGTGCCGGTGTAGCTCAATTCGCCGTCCCGCACAAACACGGCCAGCACGCCGCAGGCCGCCAACAGCAGCAGGCATTTGCGGCAGAACTCGTCCCGGTCCGCCACGGCGCAGTGCCTCTTGCGCAGCAGGCAGACGGAGAGCGCCAGCCCCAGATTCGTGACAGCGCCCGCCAGTGCGGTGCCGACGGCCAGCGCCTTGACCGACATGCCCGCCGCCAGGAATGCCAGCATCAGCTGCGGCAGCGCCAGGCAGAACGGTGCCACCGTGCCGCCCACGACCCACATAGGCAGCCCAAGCAGGGCGCAGCACCAGGTAGTGCACCGCCCCGCCAGCCGACTGCCCACCGCTGTAAACAGCAGGCCGAGGGCGTAGACTAATAAAGTTGCAACTAAAATTTTCATCATTGTATCGTAGGGGCGGATTCCATATCCACCCGAGCCGTGCCGCCGCTTGACGGGCGGATAGGGAATCCGCCCCTACGGTTGTAAACAAAAAAGCGGTGCCGGGGCACCGCTTTTTTCTTAGGGCAATACCGCATAATTCTAAGTGCCGATACGGCGAGCGAGGTGCGGCAGCTGCTAAGCCAAAAGCGCAGATAATACTTTGTGTATTATCGAGCATTTTGGCAACGCAGATGCCGTGCCGCAGCCGCCGGAGCGGTGCTTAAGCCGTCAGGCGGGAATTGTGCGGTGTTGCCTTAGTATGCAAAATGACCGCGCAGGGCGAAAAGCCTTGCGCGGTTTTTGTTTGGGCGGCAGCGGCACACGGCGCGGGAGGGATGAATCCCTCCCCTGCGGGTCAACCGTAAAACGGGCGGTTCCGGGAGGCCGCGGGGCCCGGGGCATCGCCCCGGCCCTACAGCGGCGGCGCCTACTTGTAGGGGGCGGCGTCCCCGACGCCCCGCATGGCGGCACACGCTTTCCGGGAGGTCGTAGGGCGGCCAGCCCTCTGGCCGCCGCGGAGGGGTCAAGACCCCTCCCTACAATGCAAACCGAAAAAGGGGATGCCGTTAGGCAGCAGGCCGCGGAACGTTCGCGGCGCACTTTGTAGGGGCGGCGTCCCCGACGCCCCGCATGGCGGCACACGCTTTCCGGGAGGTCGTAGGGCGGCCTGCCCACAGGCCGCCGCGGAGGGGTCAAGACCCCTCCCTACAAGCCAAACCGGAAAAGAGAGATGCCGCTAGGCCACGGGCGGCATATATGCCGCCCCTACAAAGCGGCAGAAAGTCCACGTCACTTAAATTTTATTAAGTTTACGCTTGCTAAACCAAATTTCTAAACGTTTTTCGCTTAATTTCCGTAAAATCTTCTGCTTCGGGATTGTAAAGCGGCGGCATCTATGGTATGATGCAGACAAGAACAAAAGACGTTCCCACAAGGGGCCTGTGTGCCCTGTTGGGAGCGTCTTTTTTGTTTATCCCGCCCGCGCGGCAAATGTGCGACGCAGCGCGGTTTAACGGGATTGGGAAAGGAGCAAACGAGGTATGGAAAACTTTACCGAGCGCAAGACCCCGCCGGGCTGTACAGCCCCCGGTTTGAGCATGACAACTGCGGCATCGGCGCTGTGGTGGACATCAAGGGGCGCAAGAGCCACAAAACCATTGACGACGCGCTGCAGATCGTGGAACATCTGGAGCACCGCGCGGGCAAGGACGCCGAGGGCAAGACCGGCGACGGCGTCGGCATTCTGACGCAGATCAGCGACAAATTCTTCCAGAAGGCCGCCGCCGAGCAGGGGCTGACCCCTGGGCGCAGAGCGGGAATATGGCATTGGCATGTTCTTTTTTCCCGCAGGATGAGCTCAAGCGCAACCAGGCCAAGAAGCTTTTTGAGATCGTCTGCAAAAAGGAGGGTCTTCCCTTCTTAGGCTGGCGCGAGGTTCCCACCCGCCCCGAGGTGCTCGGCCACAAGGCCATTGCCTGCATGCCCAGCATCTGGCAGGGCTTTGTGGGCAAGCCGCAGCGCGTCGAGGCAGGCATTGCCTTTGACCGCCGCCTCTATGTGGCGCGCCGCGTGTTTGAGCAGTCCAGCCCCGACACCTACGTTTGCAGCCTGTCCAGCCGCACCATTGTCTATAAAGGTATGTTCCTCGTCAAGGAGCTGCGCCTGTTCTATCCCGATCTGCAGGACGCCGACTATGAATCCGCCATCGGCATGGTGCACAGCCGCTTCTCGACGAACACATCCCCGAGCTGGAACCGCGCCCACCCCAACCGCTTCATCCTGCACAACGGCGAGATCAACACGATCCGCGGCAACGTGGACACGATGCTTGCCCGCGAGGAAACCATCGGTTCCAACTATTTAAAGGACGATATGACGAAGGTTCTGCCCATCGTCAACCAGGGCGGCTCCGACTCTGCCCAGCTGGATAACACGCTGGAATTCATGGTCATGAACGGCATGGATCTGCCTCTGGCCGTCATGGTCACGATCCCCGAGCCGTGGGACAACAACAAGTCGATGGACCCGAAGAAGCGCGACTTCTACCAGTACTATGCCACGATGCTGGAGCCGTGGGACGGCCCCGCCAGCATCCTGTTCAGCGACGGCGACGTGATGGGCGCAGTGCTGGACCGCAACGGTCTGCGCCCGAGCCGCTACTACATCACGAAGGATGGCCGCCTGATCCTTTCCAGCGAGGTCGGCGTGCTCGACATTCCCGCTGACGAGGTCGTGCGCAAGGACCGTCTGCGCCCCGGCAAGATGCTGCTGGTGGATACCGTCAGGGGCGAACTGGTGGACGACGAAAAGCTGAAGGCCGACTACGCCAGCCGCCAGCCCTACGGCGAGTGGCTGGACCGCAACCTTGTCAACCTATCCAGCCTGAAGGTGCCCAACAAGAAGGTGCCCAGCTACACGAAGGATCAGCTTGTCCAGCTGCAGAAGGCGTTCGGCTACCGGTATGAGGACGTCTCCACGATCATTCTGCCGATGGCCAAGAACGGCGGCGAGCCCGCCGGGGCCATGGGCAGCGATACTCCGCTGGCCGTTTTGAGCCACACCCGCCCGAATCTGAGCGAGTATTTCAAGCAGATGTTTGCGCAGGTCACGAACCCGCCCATCGACGCGCTGCGCGAGAAGATCGTCACCTCGACCACCGTCTACGTCGGTGCGCAGGGCAATCTTCTGGAGGAGGACGCCGACAACTGCAAGGTCCTGAAAATCGAGAACCCGATCCTGACCGAGACCGACCTGCTCAAGATCAAGGCCATGGACGTGCCCGGCTTCAAGGTCGTGACGCTGTCCATCTGCTACTACAAGAACACCGACCTGGAAAAGGCCATTGAGCGCCTGTTTGTCGATGTGGACCGCGCCTACCGCGACGGCGCGAACATCCTGATTTTGTCGGACCGTGACATTGACGAGTACCACGTCGCCATTCCCAGCCTGCTGGCTGTGGGCGCGGTCAGCAAGTATCTGGTCCGCACCCGCAAGCGCACCGCCATGGCGCTGATTCTGGAAAGCGGCGAGCCGCGCCTGGTACACGACTTCGCCACGCTGCTGGGCTACGGCGCAGCTGCCATCAACCCGTATCTGGCGCAGGAGACTATCGGTGAGTTGATTTCCGACGGCCTTCTCGACAAGGACTACTACGCCGCTGTCAGCGACTACAACAAGGCCGTGCTGGCTGGCATTGTCAAAATCGCGTCCAAGATGGGCATTTCCACAATCCAGTCCTACGCGGGCAGCCAGATCTTTGAGGCGCTGGGCATCTCGAAAGAGGTCATCGACAAATACTTTACGAACACCGTCTCCCGCGTGGGCGGCATCACGATCCAGGACATCCAGAATGATCTGGAAGCCCGCCATCAGGAAGCATTCGACCCGCTGGGGCTGGACATCAACCGCGAGCTGCCGAGCCTGGGTGCGCACAAATTCCGCGGCGGCCCCGCTGCCGAGCAGCACCTCTACAACCCGCAGACCATCCACCTTTTGCAGCAGGCCTGCTGGACCGGCAATTACGATACCTTCAAGCAGTACACCGCCGCCGCTGCCAATGAGAACGGCGACGCGATGCACCTGCGCAGCCTGCTGGACTTCAACTATCCCGAGCAGGGCGTGCCCCTCGACGAGGTCGAGAGCGTTGACTCCATCGTCAAGCGCTTCAAGACCGCGGCCATGAGCTACGGCGCGCTGTCCGAGGAGGCCCACGAGTGCATGGCTATCGCCATGAACCGTCTGGGCGGCAAGTCCAACACCGGCGAGGGCGGCGAGGCCGAGGACCGCTACGGCACCGAGCGCAACTCCGCCATCAAGCAGGTGGCATCCGCCCGCTTCGGCGTGACAAGCAAGTATCTGGTCTCCGCCAGTGAGATCCAGATCAAGATGGCGCAGGGCGCGAAGCCCGGCGAGGGCGGCCAGCTGCCCGGCGGCAAGGTCTACCCGTGGGTCGCCAAGACCCGCAACTCGACCACCGGCGTCGGCCTGATCTCTCCCCCGCCCCACCACGATATTTACTCGATCGAGGATCTGGCGCAGCTGATCTACGATTTGAAGTGCTCCAACCGCAAGGCAGCCATCAACGTCAAGCTCGTCAGCGAGGCCGGTGTCGGCACGATTGCCGCGGGCGTTGCCAAGGCCGGTGCGGAGGTCATTCTGATTTCCGGCTTTGACGGCGGCACGGGCGCAGCCCCCCGCAACTCCATCCACAACGCAGGTCTGCCGTGGGAGCTGGGCATTGCCGAGGCACACCAGTGCCTGATCATGAACGGTCTGCGCAGCCGCGTCCGCATCGAGGCGGACAGCAAGCTGATGAGTGGCCGCGACGTTGCCATTGCCGCCCTGCTGGGTGCCGAGGAATTCGGCTTCGGCACCGGCCCGCTGGTGGCCATGGGCTGCGTCATGATGCGCGTCTGCAACCTTGACACCTGCCCCATGGGCATCTGCACCCAGAACCCCGAGCTGCGCAAGCGGTTCAAGGGCAAGCCCGAGTACATCATGAACTTTATGCGCTTCATGGCCGAGGACCTGCGCGAGTACATGGCAAAGCTCGGCGTGCGCACCGTCGATGAGCTGGTGGGCCGCACCGACCTGCTCAAGGTCAAAGCCGCGCCCGCAGGCTCCCGCGCCGGCGAGATGGACCTGACCGCGCTTTTGCAGAACCCGCTGGTCGAGAACTCCAACGTACACTTCAACGCGAAGGATGTTTACAACTTCCAGCTGGAAAAGACCCCCGACATGCGCATCCTGATGAAGAAGTTCAAAAAGAGCTTCGACTCCGCCGAGCCGAAACCCAGCACCGTCACGCTGGACGTCGGCAACACGGACCGCGCGTTCGGCACGATCATTGGCAGCGAGATCACCGCCAGGTTCGGCAACACGCTGCCCGACGACACGTTCCATGTCGTCTGCCACGGCTACGGCGGCCAGAGCTTCGGCGCGTTCATCCCCAAGGGCCTGACGCTCGAACTGGTCGGCGACGCGAATGACTACATCGGCAAGGGTCTGTCCGGCGGCAAGCTCGTCGTCTACCCGCCGAAAGACGCCGCCTTTGACCGCAGCGAGAACATCGTCATCGGCAACGTGGCACTGTACGGTGCTACGGGCGGCACAGCGTTCATCAACGGCGTGGCCGGTGAGCGCTTCTGCGTGCGCAACTCCGGCGCAACTGCCGTTGTGGAGGGCGTGGGCGACCATGGCTGCGAGTACATGACCGGCGGCACGGTGGTCGTGCTTGGCAAGACCGGCAAGAACTTTGCAGCCGGCATGAGCGGCGGCATCGCCTACGTGCTGGACGAGGACTGGGACTTCTACCAGCGCGTCAACAAGGACATGGTCAGTCTGGAGCCTGTGGAGCACAAGTACGATGTATCGCTGTTGAAAGACCTGATCCGTGAGCATGTGGAGCTGACCGGGTCGCCGCGCGGCAAGGAAATCCTTGACAACTTCGGCGAGTATCTGCCCAAGTTCAAGAAGGTCCTGCCCCACGACTACGACAAAATGCTGCGCCTGATTGCCCAGATGGAGGAAAAGGGCGAGGACAGCGAGCAGGCCCAGATCGAGGCGTTCTACGCCATGAAAAGCGCAAAGTAAGGGAGGCAGAGTACCATGGGCAAACCGACAGGATTTATGGAAATTACGCGGCAGACCAGTTTAGAGCTGCCGCCCGAGGAGCGCATCCGGAATTTTAACGAGTTTCACGTCCCGCTGCACACCGACGAGCAGCAGGCCCAGGGCGCACGCTGCATGGACTGCGGCGTCCCCTTCTGCCAGAGCGGCGTTCAGCTGGGCGGCATGTTCAGCGGCTGCCCGCTGAACAACCTGATCCCCGAGTGGAACGACCTGGTCTATCAGGGCAAGTGGGACCTGGCCGTGCACCGGCTGATCGCCACGAACCGATACCCGGAGTTCACGAGCCGGGTCTGCCCCGCCCTGTGCGAGGCGGCCTGCACCTGCGGCAACGTCACGGGTGACCCGGTCACGGTCAAGGAAAACGAGCGCGCCATCGTGGAATACGGTTACGAGAGCGGCGCCATTCATGCCGTGCCGCCCCCGGCCCGCACGGGCAAGACCGTGGCGGTCATCGGCGCAGGTCCCGCGGGCCTGTCCGTGGCCGACCTGCTCAACAAGCGCGGCCATCGCGTGACCATCTATGAGCGCGAGGACCGCGCGGGCGGCCTGCTGATGTACGGCATCCCCAACATGAAGCTGGAAAAGTGGGTCATTGACCGCCGCGTGAAAATTTTGCAGGACGAGGGCATTGAGTTTGTTTTTAACGCCGACGTCGGCAATACGGTCAGCGCCGAGGAGCTGAAGGCCCGCTATGACGCCGTGGTGCTGTGCTGCGGCGCGAAGCAGGCCCGCGACATCCAGGCCCCGGGCCGCGACGCGCAGGGCATCTTCTTTGCGGTGGATTACCTGACCAGCGTGACCCGCAGTCTGCTGGATTCCAACTTTGCGGACGGCAAGGCGGTTTCCGCCGCGGGCAAGCGCGTGCTGGTCATCGGCGGCGGCGACACCGGCAACGACTGCGTCGGCACGGCCATCCGCCAGGGCTGCGAGAGCGTCATGCAGCTGGAAATGATGCCCTGCTCGCCCGCGGCCCGCGCCCCCGGCAACGACTGGCCCGAGTGGCCCCGCGTGCTGAAAACCGACTACGGCCAGCAGGAGGCCATTGCCAAATTCGGCTTTGACCCCCGCGTCTACCAGACGACGGTCAAGGAGTTCTACAAGAACGAGGCCGGGCAGGTCTGCGGCGCGCTGATCTCCAAGCTGAAAAGCGAGGTCGTGGACGGACGCCGCCAGATGGTGCCCACCGGCGAGGAGTTCACCGTGGACTGCGACCTTGTGCTGATCGCGGCAGGCTTTACGGGCTGCGAGCCCTATGTGGCCGATGCGTTCGGCGTCGAGCGCACGAAGCGCGGCACCGTGGCCGATGTGAAGTACGCCACTGCCGACCCGAAGGTGTTCGCCTGCGGTGATATGCGCCGCGGCCAGAGCCTTGTCGTCTGGGCGCTGCGCGAGGGCCGCGACACCGCCGCCGTGGTAGATGAAAAGCTGATGGGGTATACGAACCTGTGACCTACTTTCTTTGAAAAGAAAGGCAAAGAAACTTTAAAACCTTAACCCATACATGGGCCGCCCCGTAGGGGCCGGGCATGCCCGGCCCTCCTGCCTTCCCGCAAACGCATATCTCCCATAACGCCGCGGGCCGCACATGTGCGGCCCCTGCAAAGCAGCCTCCGCAACGTATCGGCCTTTCGGTACGCTGCGGGGGCTTTCTTCTTGCAATTTCCTGCCCTATCCCCTATACTATAACCACCTCCTGCCACGATTTTTAACATTTTCCCCGCCATCCTGTAAAACCATGTTGGTGTTCATTTTCTTCTGCTTTTGCTATACTTGTTAAAAATCATAGCAAAGGTGTGATAAATATGAGAAAGCACTATCTCGACAACATCCGCTGGGCAACTGTACTGCTGGTGGTTTTGTACCACACCATTTTTATGTACAACCATGTCGTGACGGTGGGTGTCGTGGGGCCGGTGACGGACTGTCGCTGGCAGGACGCGCTGCAATATCTGCTGTACCCATGGTTCATGGTCGTGCTGTTTCTGGTTAGCGGTGCGTCGGCGCGGTACGCGCTGGACAGCCACAGCGGCAAGGCGTTTTTTGCAGAGCGCACGCGGAAATTGTTGGTTCCTTCCACGCTGGGACTGCTGGTGCTGGGCTGGGCGCAGGGGTATTTCAACATGGCGTTCAGCCATGCCTTTGAAAATATCCCCTCCGGGGTGCCCGCACCGGTACTCTATTTGATTATGACGGTATCGGGTATTGGCGTTCTCTGGACCTGCCATGTGCTGTGGGTCTGTGCCCTGGTACTGCTGGCCGTGCGCCGCATCGAGGGCGGGCGGCGCTTGCAAAATGCGCGGCACTCCCCTGCTGGGCGGTCGTGCTGCTGGGCGTGGCCGCATGGGCGGCGGCGCAGGTGCTGAACACGCCGGTCATCGCGGTGTATCGGTTCGGCATCTACCTTTTCAGCTATCTGGCCGGCTACTACGTTTTCTCGCAGCAGGCCGTCGTGGACGCGCTTGGCCCGCCGTGCGCCGATCTTGTGCGGTGCGGCCGCCGTGCTGGGGGCGGCGTACCTCTGTCGCAGCTGGGGGCTGAACTACGCCGAAGCCCCCAACGTGAACAACCCGCTGGCCATCGCCTATGCGTGGGCGGCCTGTCTGGCGAGTTTTCGGCGGTATGAAGCGCTGGGGCGACCGCACCGGGCGGTTCGCGGCAATTTATGACGCAGCACAGCTTCGGGCTGTACATCTGCCATTATTTAGCGCTGTCGGCTGCCGCCTACGGCCTCGTGTGCTGCCTGCGCTGGCGCGGCGTTGGGGTGTATCTGCTGTCGGCGGCGGCAGCGTTCGGCGGCGGGCTGGCGCTGTACGCGGTGCTGCGCCGCATCCCGGTCGTACGGTACTGTGTGTTCGGCATCCAAAAGGAGAAAAACCATGTTTTGTGACAACCTTATCTCGCTGCGCAAGCTGAACGGTCTCTCGCAAGAGGAGCTGGCCGAGCAACTGAACGTCAGCCGCCAGACCCTCTCGAAGTACGAAACCGGCGAAAGCCTGCCCGACATCGACCGCTGCAAGCAGCTGGCGGAGATTTTCGGCGTCACGCTGGACGACCTTGTCAACTACGGCTCTGCCGCCACCGGGCTGAACGTGCCGCCCAAGGGCAAGCACGCCTTTGGGCTTGTCACGGTCGGTGACAAGGGTCAGATCGTGATACCGGCGAAGGCACGCAAAATTTTCAGCATCCAGCCCGGCGACCGGCTCATCGTTTTGGGCGACGAGGCGCAGGGTTTGGCGCTGCTCAGCGAGAAGGATTTTCTTTCGATGGTGCGGTCTTTCCGCACACAAGGGGAATAAGCGTTCCTACCACGCAAACAAAAAGCCACCCGTCCCATAACGGACAGGTGGCTTTGCTATATTTCCAAGCTTACCGCTCACATTTCCAGAAGTGACAGCTGTACGGCTCCAGCGTGCTGCCGCCGCCAAAGTCGTGGTCGGCGCCTGTGATGAGGTCCACCGCGCGGCCGCAGCCCGCGTCAAAGTGGGCGTCAAACGGATTGCCGTCCGCGTTGATGGCCACCAGCACCCGCTCACCGTCGGCGTAGCGCTCAAAAATCAGCTGCTTGGGCTGGACCAGCACATTGCGGTAGCTGCCCCGGCACAGCGCCTTGCTGCCCGTGTGGGCGTGGGCCAGCGCCGCGATCCAGGCGGTCAGGTCGTTTTCTTCGGGCTTCTCCACTGCCGGGCGCAGCGTCGGGTCTCCGTTGCGCTTGTCGCCCTCCATGCCCCATTCACTGCCGTAGTAGACCGACGGCACACCGGGCATCCCGAACAGCAGACCGTAGATGGGGCGTAGGCAGCCCTTGTCCGTCAAAATCGTCGCAATGCGCGTTACATCGTGGTTATCCACAAAGCTCAGCAGGTGCTTGCCCGTGTACAGGCACCACTGCTCGGAGCCGAACTGGCGGTTCAGGCTGTAGCTGATCTCGTGCATGTTGCCCGTGTTGAAGCTCGAATACAGGCCCTTGTAGCACTCGTAGTTCGTTACGCTGTGGCAGGCGTGGTCGTTCATCCAGCGGTTGTAGTCGCCGTGCAGCGTCTCACCCACCAGTGCGAACTCCGGCTTGATGCTGTCGGCCAGCCCGCGCAGCTCGGCCAGAAAGCCGAGGTCGAGGCAGTAGGCAACATCCAAACGCAGGCCGTCGATGTCGTAGTCCCGCACCCAGCCGCGCACAACGTCAAACAGGTAGTTTTTCACCGCCGGGTTCTGCAGATTCAGCTTGACCAGCTCGTTGCAGCCCTCCCACGCTTCATACCAGAAGCCGTCGTTGTAGTTGGTGTTGCCGTCAAAGCTGATGTGGAACCAGTCCTTGTACGGGCTGTCCCAGCGCTTCTCCTGCACGTCCTTGAACGCCCAGAAGCCACGGCCCACATGGTTGAACACGCCGTCAAACAGGATTTTTATGCCCGCCGCGTGCAGCGCCGCGCAGACCTGCCTGAGGTCGTCGTTTGTGCCCAGGCGGCAGTCCACCTTATTGTAGTCGCGGGTGTCATAGCCGTGGGCGTCGCTCTCGAACAGCGGGTTGAACAGCACGCAGGTCGCGCCCAAGCGCTTGATATGCTCCACCCAGTCCAGCACCCGCAGAATGCGGTGCTCGCCCGCCTGCGCCTGGTCGCCGTCGTTTTGCAGCGGTGCGCCGCAAAGCCCCAGCGGGTAGATCTGATAAACTACTGCCTCATCGTACCACATGTTGTTTTCCTCCCCGAATTAAAACTTCTTTTTCAGTTTTGGCTTGAGTATGACGTGGTAATACCGCGTCAGTGCCGCCAGTGCGCGGTCACACAGCCAGAACGACAGGTTGCCCGCGGCCAGCAGTGCTGCCAGCATCCCGACGCCGTCGGCCAGCAGCTCGTCCAGCACGGCAGGCCCGAGCAGCGCAAACAGCAAAAGATACACCAGCACCGTGCCCGCGTTGAACACCGCGAATTTCAGCACCCAGCGCAGGAGCGTGCTTTTTACGCCGTTCAGCTTGACGCGCAGCACGGGGTAATACCCCATGACCAGCACGTAAAACAGCGCCAGTTCGGTCTCCGGCACAAAGAGCACGGCCAGAATTGCCACGCAGACGTAGAGGGTCAGCGCGTAGCGCGTGCCGTATTCCTCCAGCACCGGGATGAGCAGGAACGCCGCCAGCATCGGCGCGGCATAGGTGCCGATCTGCAGTGCACTGCCCAGCAGCAAAAGCACCACCGAAAGCGCCCCCAGCATACCGCAGAGGGCTATCTTCTGGCTTTCCGTTTTGCGCATCGTTCCGCCTCCCACCGCTTTTCGATTCTTGTACATTATACCCTATTTTGTTTCACATTGCAATAAATTGCTGGATATTTTGCACAATCCGGCGTGGGTGCGTTGGATTTTATCAGTTGTTTTGGGCAAGGTACCGGGTACTACACCATTACTACACCATTTTATAGGAAAGAGTTTGGATATGACGTAAATATTTTACCTTTTAAAACTTTTGTACTGTCCATTGGATAATCGGGCCTGCCATTATGTCGTGCATGCACCAAAGCACCCACCACAAAGCACACCAAGCACCACCATAAGCATATCCAGCACCATGCGGACGTATTTTACCGGCCAATCGTTCTTTTCTGCCAGCGCGAATGTCAGGGCTTCATAGGAACCGCACCCCAGATTTGCAGAATCGTAAAGCCCTGTTCCAAACGAAAACACCACAATCCCTGCGCACATAATGATAAAATTGAATATCCGACTCTCGCTGTATACATGCATCCAGCTGAAAATCTCCACAAAACCGCTGTAAAATAGCTGATAAATCACTGTGCCGATGTGGATTTGGCGGCGGTCATAGAAAAACACGAATACAAGCATAACCACCGCTACGGCAAACGATGCACCGCAAATAGTAAGTCTTGTCATATTTGCCATTCATTTCCAGAAAATTGCCAGCGTTGCGCCACCAAAGCCTGCGTATACCGCCAATGTAAGGCCATAGGCCGCCATAATAGACCCAACCACGATTTTTAGGGCGGCTTTTCCTGGTATAGGATTTTGTTTCATCGCTTTTCTCCATGAAAAAACTTCCCCTGCCGCTTGTGTGAAAGTGCAGGGGAAGTTTTTGTTGTTACTGTTCCGTCGCCTTGATGGCCGCTTCAATCGCGCGGGCAGCCTCTTTGCCGGCACCCATCGCCAGAATGACCGTGGCGGCGCGGTAACAGCGTCGCCGCCGGCGTAGACCATCGGGCGGCTCGTCAGGCCGTCGGGGCCGTTCGTGATCAGGCAGCCGTGCTTGTCGGCGTCCAGACCCGGCGTGGTGGAGCGGATCAGCGGGTTGGGGCTGGTGCCCAGCGCCATGATCATCGTATCGACATCGAGGACAAATTCGCTGCCCTCCTTGACGATGGGGCGGCGGCGTCCGGACGCATCCGGCTCACCCAGCTCCATCTTAACGCAGGTCATACCCTTGACCCAGCCGTTCTCGTCACCCAGCACTTCCGTCGGGTTCGTCAGCGTCTTAAAGACGATGCCCTCCTCCTCGGCGTGCTCGACCTCCTCTTTACGGGCAGGCAGCTCGGCCATGCCGCGGCGGTAGACGATGTAGACATTCTCGGCACCCAGACGCTTCGCGCAGCGGGCAGCGTCCATGGCGACATTGCCTTGCCCAAGGGTCCCACAAAGTCATGCACGGCCTCGCCCTCTTTCAGGGAGTTGAGCTGCATGGTACCTGCGCCGACAACCTGGAAAATGATAGAAACGGTGCCGGCTTCGCGGTCAAATCCGGCGATGGTCAGGGAGATGCGTTCGGAGTCCTCCTTTGCGCGGACAATGATAAACTGGCCGGCCTTTGCCTTCTTGGCAATGAGCGGCGCATGGATGCAAAGTTCGGTTACGGTGGGGTTCAATTTTCTCCGTTTTACAATGGTAAACATAATACTCCTTATTCCTGATCAGAATGCGGTCTTTTGGAAGAAACGGATGCAGACCGGCGAGCCGAAGTCATAAGTTTCCCCTTTTGTCAGGCGGCCATCCGCGCCGATGGCAAACACTGTGATGTTGTCGCTGTCCTGGTTCTCAGCCAACAGGTAGCGGCCTGTGCGATCCAGCGCAAAGTTGCGGGGCGTTTTGCCGCCGCTGGGCTGGCACTCGATCCAGGCAAGGCTGCCGTCCTCCAGAATATGGTAGGCCGTGATGCTGTCATGGCCGCGATTGGAGGCATACAGGAACTTGCCGTCCGCCGTGATATGCAGGTCAGAGCAGATGTTCTCCCCCGTGAAGCCATAGGGCAGCGTGGAGGTCTCCTCACACAGAGTCATTTTGCCCGCATTGTAACGATAGTGCATTACGCGGGAACCAATCTCGTTGATAAGGTAGAAGGCCTTGCCGTTCGGGGCAAACTCACCGTAGCGCGGGCCGCAGCCACGTTCGACCGTGATCGTTGCCACCTCATCAGTATGTACTTCTGCACCCTCGTAGCGGTAGACCACGACCTTATGAGAATGTAATGAGATTTTACACAAAGTAGTATTTCATTTCATCAATATGCAGCCTCCAAGCTGTCACTTATGAACGAGAAACAAAGTCTGTCGCATTTCAAGGGAAGATTATTGTGCTGGAAAGCCTCACGCCGGTACTTCCCCCGAAGGAGAAAGCACAGCGCAAAAAAGAAATTGAGCGTTGTCTTTATGAGGTGTTCCGCAAATATGGAGACAGATTTCCCTAATCATTCGCAACATTGTTGTCCGGGGCTGCTGATGGTATAATATAGTTGTAAGGTTGGTAGCTCCATTCCAACAAGGAAAGGAGCCCAATATGGAATTTATCAGAGAAGATTGTATTTACGCAAGACAGTCAGTAGACCGCAAGGACAGTATCAGCATTGAAAGTCAGATCGACTTTTGCAAGTATGAATTGAAAGGTGGGAGCTGCCGGGTATTCAAGGACAAAGGCTATTCCGGTAAGAATACGGACAGGCCGGAGTTTCAAAAGCTGCTGGGCGAGATCCGCAAAGGAAAGGTCCGGCGGGTCATCGTGTACAAGCTGGACCGTATAAGCCGCTCTATTCTGGACTTTGCAACGATGATGGAGCTGTTTCAAGAGTACGATGTGGAGTTTGTATCCTCCACGGAAAAGTTTGATACTTCGACCCCGATGGGCCGGGCCATGCTGAATATCTGCATTGTATTCGCCCAGCTTGAACGTGAGACAATTCAGAAGCGTGTCACAGACGCCTACTATTCACGGTGCCTGAAAGGCTTTCACATGAGCGGACAAGCACCATACGGTTATCAGTTAGAGCCTACTGTGGTAGAGGGTATCCGCACAAAGAAAATGGTTGCCGACCCCGTAGCCGCCGACCATGTTCGGCTGATGTTTGAAATGTACGCTGAACCGGAAACCTCCTTCGGAGATATTACCCGATACTTCGAGGAACATGACATAAAAATTTATGGCAAATCCATGTTCCGTACATTTCTTTCCCAGCTTTTAAGAAACCCCGTTTACGCACAGGCCGATTTGGAGCTGTACGAATTTTTCAAGAGCCAGGGCGCAGCGATTGTCAATGACGCTTCCGACTTTGCCGGAACAAACGGCTGCTATCTCTATCAGGGGCGGGATGTGAAGGAGGACAAGGACAGGTGCTTAAAAGACCAGATACTTGTTATCGCTCCACACGAAGCACTCATTTCCTCTGACACATGGCTTAAATGCCGGAAAAAACTTATGGCAAATACCACCTTCCAGCAGGGACGGAAACCGAAAAATACTTGGTTGGCCGGAAAAATCAAATGCGGGCATTGTGGGTATGCTCTGAAAGCCACCCATGTACCAAACAGCACCGGATATTTCCGCTGTACCAAACGGACGGAAAACAAAGGCTGTCCGGGCTGCGGAAAAATCCGCAAAGAAGAATTTGAGCAATTCATTTTCTCGGCCATGCAGGAAAAGTTCAAAGACTTTCAGATACTCCACGGCAGAGAGGAAAAAGTCAATCCGAAACTGACCGCCTATCAAGTGGAGCTGGCACAGGTGGAGGCAGAAATTGAAAAGCTGCTGGATACGCTGACCGGAGCCAATGCGACCTTGCTTGCCTACGCCAACAAAAAAATTGAAGAACTGGACACCCGACGCCAGACTATTTCAAAGGCAATCGCCGAATTGAGCGTTGAAACCATATCTCCCCAGCAGATAAAGAAGTTATCCTATTATCTCGACAACTGGGACAGCATAGATTTTGACGACAAAAGAAAAGCCGCCGATGGCTTGATCTCTACGATCAAGGCCACCAGCGACCGTGTTCAGATAGAGTGGAAAATCTGACATTTCCGCTCTATCGCCCCTCATTTCTATTTTATCTTGTTTGTACCCCTTGTACACCGATGTTTCCTTTCTCTTTGGTTAAGTTTCTCCGTTTTTCTCCAGCTTTTTCTTCTGTACGTACTTTTCTACACGTTCGATGATCAAAGCCATGTGGCGCTGCATAAAGAAAGCCGCTTCTTCTGGTTTGTGGTTGATCACACACTGGAGTACCATGCCATGATAGAAGGTACTGTCGATATCGGTACCTTGCGCATCCAGGAAATCCTGCATGACCGGCAGGATCATTCGGGAGACGATCTCCATCATTTTGATGTACAGCATATTGTGGGATGCTTTGGCGATCTCGAAGTGGAAGTCTGTGTTGCGGCTGGCAAAGGTGCGCATGTTTTTTCGCCCCTCTGTACACTGTTCAAACAATTGCCGCAGCAGGACAACGTCTTCCTCGGTTGCATTCTCTGCTGCCAGACGCGCGGCCTCAACCTCGATGCCTTTGCGGAACTGCATGATCTCCAGCAAGTCCATACTGGAGGTAAGCGTTGCCGGGACAAAGAAATTCAGGTATACCGAACTGTCCACCGCCCGCATGTAGGTACCGCCGCCTTGCCGAGTCTCGGTAAACCCCAGTACATTCAGCTTGTTCAGCGCCGCGCGCAGTGTGTTGCGGCTGACCTGCAAGTTGTTACAAAGGATCATCTCCGACGGGAGCCGGTCACCCGGCTTGTAGTTACTGTCCATAATCATCTGCATGAGCGCATCGTAAGTTTGTTCTACAAGTGCTGCTGCCATATTTTAGACCTCCAAGGGTTTTCTTCTTATTGTAGTGCAGCCTCCCTTCTACGTCAAACGGTAAATTTGTAGCACAGCTTTTTGTTTGCCGAAGTTGTTCTACAAGTTTACTATACCAATCCGCTTTGTTTTTGTCAACTGGTTTTTATGCATTTTCCTTGCATTCTGCGTTTTGTAGCATAATATTTCAGTGTAATTGTACATTTTGCCGAATCTCCGCCGGAGTGGTTGACTTTACACCCTAATATAGCTATACTCTTTTCGGAGATAGATTTGTTCTACAAATTAAAGTGTATCAAGTAATCGTCACACTGATGTACTACAAATTGCTCCAAAAAAGAAAAGGAGTTTTTTCTTATGATCAAGCACATTGTATTCTGGAAAATCAATAAAGATGGTACAGATTCCGACCGTCGCGCCACGGTGGAGGCGTTCCGCAAAAAGACCGAGTACCTGCAGACCATCATACCGCAAATCAAATCCGCTACGGTTGGCTACAATGTCAACGAGGGCGATGTCTTTCACGTCTGCATCGACTCTGTTTTCGATTCCCTGGATGATCTGAACACCTACATCGATCACCCTGAGCACCAGAAGGTCCGCGCCTTCATGAACGAAGTCTCCTACGACAAGACCGTCTTTGACTACGAGTTCTGATCACCACCATTCCTGACTTGCTCCAAGTCTCGTCTTCCAAAAAGGGGCAGCGGCCCCGGATTTCTGACGAAATCCGGGGCCGCTGCCCCTTTCGTATTATTTTAGGTAAGCGTGCAATTCTTGTGCTGTCTGCTCGGCCTGCCGGGCCACAGCGTCGGCATCAGGCATATCTGCCATCGACTGCATGGGCCGTTCGAGTTCCGCCAGCGCCACGAACACGGTACGCTCTGCCGGTTTAAAGCTACGGGCCAGCTGGCTTGTCAGCCATGCGGCCAGCCTCTCCTGCTGTTCTTCGGGCATTTCGTCCTGCATAGGCCGCAGACAGTCCTTCGCTTGGAACAGCTGGTACAATAGATCCGCGTCTCGCGCCTTCGTCTGGATAAGTGCCCGCAGCACGGCCAGTTCTGCCGTGCGCTGCTCGTCCCCAAAGGGGAACATCAGCTTCTGTGCCTTTTCCTCGCGACGCTGGCGCTCTCTCTTGCTGACCGTCTCCAGCCAGGGGATACTAAAAGCCATTTATTTTTCCTCCTTGACTGCCTTGATGCGGATGCGCACGCAATCCACATACCAGCGTCCATCGTGGTACAGCACTGGGCGCAGTGTCTCCACCGCCTCACGGATGATGGTCTCCTGCAGTTCTTCGGACACGCCTGCAAACGGCGCTTTATCAAACATGCGTATCCAGTCCGCCAGACCGTCCTCCGTCTGTTGGGGCGTGGGGCGGTCGAACAGCAGCGCCGCACGCACCTGCAAGCCGTGGCGCTCCAGCATGGGCGCGTACTCCCCCACCGTGGGGAAATAGAAGGTGCGGCGGTAGGTCAGCCCATGAGCCGCAAAGATTTTTTCCATCGCTGCGTGGACGGTCTCGGCACAGCCCTTGCCGCCGAACTCACAGACCAGCTGCCCGCCGGGCTTGAGCTGGGACGCAATGTTGGCAATCAGTTAGTCCTGCGTTGCTGAAGATGACGTCCACCTGCTCCGGCAGTTGGAACGTGCAGGCATCTGCTTGCAAAAACGTCGTGTCGGGGTGGCGCTCCCTGGCAAGGGCCAGCATCGACACGGAGGCATCCACACCGATGACCCGGTAACCGCGCTCGATCAGCTTGCCGGTCAGCCCGCCATTGCCGCAGCCTAAATCCACCGCCAGTGTCCCCGGCGCCGCGTCAATCATATCCAGCACCGCCTCGCCGTATTTCGGTACAAAGGCGAAGTCCTTCAGATACTCTTTTACATTCCAGTCAATGTTCACAAGCCGCCTCCTGTAAAATTTATTGTTGGTTTGTATTATAGCTGCCCCGCGCCTTTCCGTCAATAACTCACTGCAATTACAATTTTGCATTTACATTTTGCATTGCTTCAGAATCGCTTTCAGAGCCCTTGCTGTTCGGAGAATCACGATAGCTTCGCAGTCATTGCATCCGTCCAGTAAAAGTTCTATTTCACGGATCCGTGTGGTGATTTGATTTTTCTTCACATTTGACATATCTAACAGCAAGTCACTGATGTCCAACTCCAGCGCACAACATATTCTTAGCAATGTATCAAGGCTTGGTTTCTGCCTACCATTCTCTATACGGCTGATGTATGCTGGTTCTCTTTCGATAAGCGTGGCCATCTGCTCTTGTGTCATTTTCTTTCGAATTCTCCACCCTCGAATTCTTTGTCCAATCTTTTCATAATCAATGTTCATGTCAAAGCTGCCGGCCTCTTTCGGCCTGCCAATGATCTTGATGCTGTGCTGTTTGCCGCAAACGCGGTTGGAAACGGCCTCGCCCAGTCTCAGGATCAAAGCCGTGACGGCC
>ENA-OQDA01000303-OQDA01000303.1-human-gut-metagenome-genome-assembly--contig:-NODE-303-length-20996-cov-5.882601_pt1 | contig 20996 bp, 17 predicted proteins | sample MGYA00242771_ERZ504603 | MGnify/ENA primary metagenome ERZ504603 (study PRJEB26092, sample SAMD00036328) | human gut metagenome | host: Homo sapiens | study: EMG produced TPA metagenomics assembly of...
ATCTGAAAAAGCTTGCAAACTGGGCGTGGAAACGCCTTTGCTTGCAAGCTTTTGGGAAATATTTTTGGATTTTTGAAGCCGCGGACGGCTGTTGCGCTGCTTGATGATGGGGTTCTTTGACAAACTGGCATCCGTCCGGCTTTGTAAAGCCGGACGGATGTGTTTTCGGTTCTATTTCATCAGCGCCATCTGCCGGACGGCTGCCAGCACGGCGTTCATGTCATTGACCCGCATATCCGCAATCCGGTCAACGTAAATTTCTGTGTCCGGCATGAACCGCTGGAAATCTTTAAGATCGAAGTCTCCGCAAAAAGAGGCTTCGGCCTTTTTGTATAAACCGGCAAAGTGTGCTATAATAGACAGAAATAACGCAGCGAGGGAGCCGCCATGAAAAAATACGCAAAATATCCGGCACTGGCCGTTACGCTGGCGATTATGGCAGTGATCTTTGTCTTGTCCTCGCAGCCGGCGGAGCTGTCCACCAAGGTCAGCCGCGCCGTTACAGAGACCGTGCAGGTCAGCAGGATAAAAGCCATCACGCCGCTGTGGTTCAGCACCACAAACCTGAACGCCAACGTCCGCAAGTGGGCGCACGTCTATATCTACTGTGCCCTCGGCGTCAGCATGGCCGTGACCGTGCAGCTGTGGCTGCACCGCGTTACGCTGCGGCAAAAGGCACTGCTGGCATCGGCGCTGTGTATGCTGTTTGCGGCCGGTGATGAGCTCCACCAGTATTTTGTGCCGGGCCGTGCCGCGCAGTTGAGCGACGTTGCGATTGACGCCATGGGTTTTCTGCCCTGCGTGGCGGCGGTGTATCTGGTGCTTTGGGCTGTCAGGAGGCTGCGCAATTAACAGGACTCAACCCGAATTTATATGGGTAATAGAGGTATTTTAGGTTGACCCGCCGCCCATACTTCCACCGGGGGGATGTGCTTTGTCTCTGCGTCGGTTGTATGGGCTTTGCGCTGTGCTGGTGCTGTTGGCGGGCGTCGTGCTCTGCCGCACCTACTGGGTGGGACAGCAGACGGCCTATGCCGCCAGTGCGGGCGGGCAGAGCGTCCAAACGCTGGCCCTGCCGCGCGCCCGGGGCGATTTCTATGACCGCACGGGCCGCAGGCTGACCGGCCTTTCCCCGCGGTATTACGCACTCTGCCTGCCCGGAGACGCCGGGTACACGGCGCTGTTTCCGTATGTCCCGTATGCGGAGCAGGGTCTTTTGTATGAGCGCCGCAACCTTGCAAGCCCCTTTTTGATACAGGTGGACCGCGACCTGACCGCGCAGGGCATCACGACCTGCACCGTGCCGCAGCATTTCGGCGGCAGCACCGCCGCGCACCTGCTGGGCTATCTGGACAGCGAGGGCCGTGGCGTGTCCGGCCTGGAAAAAGCCTACGACGACCTGTTGACCGCCTCCGGAGACGCGCGCACTGTGACCTGCTTTATGACCGCGCAGGGACGCCTGCTGACGGACACAAGCCCGCTTGTGGCGGTGGAAACACCCGGCACGGGGCAGGGCGTGCGGCTGACACTGGACGCCGACCTGCAGCGCGCCTGTGAGGGGCTGGCCACGCTGTATCTGCCGCGCGGCTGCATCGTCGTGATGGACACGGCCACCGGCGAGGTGCTTGCCTCGGTCAGTATGCCGTCGTTTGACCCGCAGAATATCGCCGCCAGCATTGCCGCCAACGATACCTCACTGCTCAACCGGCCTCTCCGCGCATTCAGTGCCGGGTCGGTGTTCAAGGTCGTGCTGGCTGCAGCCGCCTACGAGAGCGGCCTTGACTGGTACACCCACGACTGCACGGGTGAGGTCGAGGTTGCTGGGCAGACCTACCGCTGTGCACTGGGCCGCGCCCACGGCGTGGTCAACCTGCGCGGCGCGCTGGAACAAAGTTGCAACACCTATTTCATCGAGCTGGGCCGCCTGCTGGGGGCACAGCGCATCCGCAAAATGGCAGAGACACTCGGCTTCGGCACGGCCACGCAGCTTGCGCCCGGCCTGCAAGGCGCATCTGGCACACTGCCGGATGCCGCCGCGCTTGAAAACCCAGGCGAGCTGGCGACGTTCAGCTTTGGTCAGGGGGCGCTGACCGTGACGCCGCTGCAAATTACAGCCATGATGAACACCGTCGCAAACGGCGGCGTGTACAGGACACCGGCCTTTGTACAGGGAATTGTTGACGCTGACGGCACGCTGACCGGGCAGACCCGGGCGGCTGACACCCGCACGGTCTTTGATGCGGCCACGGCACGGGTGCTGCGCAGCATGCTGGCCTCCGTCGTGTCGGAGGGCATCGGCAGCGAGGCACAGCCCAAAACCGGCACGGCAGGCGGCAAGACCGGCACAGCGCAGACCGGCCAGTACGACGAGAACGGCGAGGAGCTGCTCAACTACTGGTTCAGCGGCTTTTACCCGGCGGACGACCCGCGGTATACCATTACCGTTTTGCAGGACGGCATTTTAAAGCCCGAAACCTCCAGCGCCGCGATATTTGCAAAGGTTACCGAAATTCTGGCTGTGTGGGAGAACTCCTAAGCCTTCCCCCTCGAGGGAAGGTGGCCCGCAGGGCCGGATGAGGCAGACCTTGCCGCCGCAGCACTTTACCGGGCAGCAACGGCATATCCGCCCCCTCAGTCAGTGGTGCGAGGCAGCCTGACAGCCTTCCCCCGAGGGGGAAGGCCAACTCTGCTCCGTCAACCAATTTCCTCCAAGGTATTGCACTTTTGCGGCAAAAAATGCTACAATAATTAGTATCTGTAGACCGCAAGTAACCGATGCTGAAAGGGACAAACCGATGCAGCATATTTTTATCATAAACCCAACGGCGGGCAAGGTGGACGCCAGCGTGGCGCTCATCCCGCAGATCCACGCCGCTGCCAGCCGCGCAGGGCTTCATCCTACCATTGAGGTGACCCGCCGCGCCGGGCAGGCCCGCGACCTGGCCGCCCAATACGCCGCCGGCGGGGAAGAAGTATACCTCTACGCCTGCGGCGGCGACGGCACGCTGAACGAAATATTGCAGGGTACCGTCGGCCGCCCGAACGCCGCCATCGGCTGTGTGCCCTGCGGCAGCGGCAATGACTATGTGCGCAACTTCGGCACGCAGGCGCAGTTCCTGGACCTTGACGCACAGCTGGCCGCACAACCGTTCGCAGCGGACGTCATCCGCACGCCCCAGGGCTGCGGCATCGACATCTATGCCGCGGGCATCGACGCCCAGGTCGCCAACGGCATCCCCAAATGGCGGCGCGTGCCCTTCTGCGGCGGCACAACGGCCTACACGCTGTCGATTCTCGAGGCCGTGTGCAGCACCTTCAGGCACCGTCTGCGCATCACCGTCGATGACCGCCAATTGGAGGACACCTTCATGATGCTGGCGGTCTGCAACGGCCAGCAGTACGGCGGCGGCTACTGCGCCGCGCCCCACGCCAGCATGAACGACGGTCTGCTGGATGTGGTGCTGCTGCGGCCCGTGCCGCGTTTAAAGCTGCCGGGGCTTCTGGGCAGCTACAAAAAAGGGGAGCATCTTTCGGGGAATGACACCGTCACTGAAAAATTTGCTCCGTACATGACGTTTTTCCGTACAGGCAGCATTGACATAGAGGTGCTGGACGGCAACCCGCTCATCACAACGCTGGACGGCGAGTGCTCGCCCCAGCTGCGGATGCACGCGGAGATCGCGCACAGTGCGGCGCGCATCCTGCTGCCGCCGGAGCTTGCCGCAAACGCAAACAAGACGCCTGTTCTGCAGGCTATGGGAGAGTAAGAATGTCTGAAAAAGTAAAGATCAAGATCGCTCGCAATGTGGTGCATCTGCCGGCCATCGCCCTGCGCGGGCTGGTGGTTTTCCCAAACAATGTAGTCCATTTTGAGGTGGGCCGCACCAAGTCCATTGCCGCCATCGAGGCCGCCATGCACGCCAACAGCAGCGTCTTTCTCGTCGCCCAGCGCGAGATGGATGAGGAAGAACCGGCCCTTCACGACCTGTATGCCTACGGTGTCATTGCCGAAATCAAGCAGGTGCTGCGCGTCTCCGACGACCTCGTGAAGGTCCTCGTCGAGGGCAAGTCCCGTGCCCGCCTGCTGGAGCTCGACGTCGGCGAAAAGTATCTGCAGGCCACGGTACGCCCCGTGGCTGTGCGCGGCATCCCTGCCGACAAGCGCAACCAGGTCGAGGCTCTCGTCCGCAGCCTGAAGGACTGCTTTGAGGAGTACCTGTCCTACAGCCCGCAAATTTCCAAGGATGTCGTCTATAACATCGTTTCCTCCGATTCGCCGCTGTATTTGAGCGAGTACATGCCCGCTAACCTCTTGTTCAAGTATGAGGATAAGCAGGTTATCCTGAACGAATCGACCCTGCTGGGCCGCCTCGAAAAGCTGCTGACCCTGCTGCGGCAGGAATGCCAGATCATGGACATTGAGCGCGACCTGGACGACAAGGTCAACGCCCGCATGGACAAGGGCCAGCGCGAATACTACCTGCGTGAGCAGATGAATGTCATCAGCGAGGAGCTCGGCGACGCTGAGGACACCCGCGCCGAGGCCGATACATACCGCGGGAAAGTCAAGGCACTGAACCTTGATGAAGAATCCACCGAAAAGCTGCTGAAAGAGTGTGACCGTCTGGCCCGTATGCAGGGCAGCAGCGCCGAGAGCGGCGTTATCCGCAGCTATCTGGATGCCTGCCTGGCCCTGCCGTGGCACACCGCCACCGAGGACGACCTTGACCAGGCCCACGCCCGCAAGGTGCTGGACCGTGAGCACTACGGCCTGCAGAAGGTCAAGGAACGCATTCTCGAGCTGCTGGCTGTGCGCAAGCTGAACCAGGACGTCAAGGGGCAGATCATCTGCCTTGTCGGCCCTCCGGGCGTCGGCAAAACGAGCATTGCGCACTCCATTGCCGAGTGCATGGACCGCAAATTTGCCCGCATGAGCCTGGGCGGCGTCCACGATGAAGCCGAGATCCGCGGCCACCGCCGCACCTACATCGGCGCGATGCCGGGCCGCATCATCAGCGCCATCACGACGGCCAAGTCCACGAACCCGGTCATCCTGCTCGACGAGATCGACAAGCTGGCGGGCGACTACAAGGGAGACCCGTCCAGCGCACTGCTCGAGGTGCTGGACCCCGAGCAGAACCGCACCTTTAAGGATAACTACCTCGATATTCCGTTTGATTTGAGCGAGGTGCTCTTTATCACGACGGCGAACGATGCCTCCACGATCCCTGGCCCGCTCTATGACCGCATGGATGTCATCGAGCTGCCCAGCTACACCCGCACCGAAAAATTCAACATCGCCAAGCGCCATCTGCTGCCCAAGCAGCTGAAAAACAACGGTCTGGAGGGGCGCGTGACCCTGACGGGCAGCGCACTGTATGCCATCATCGACGGCTACACCCGCGAGGCCGGCGTGCGCAATCTGGAACGCACCATCACGTCGGTGCTGCGCAAATGTGCGCAGAAGATCGCGGCAGGGGAGGCCGAGAAGATCAGCGTTTCCGCAGCGATGGTCAAGGAGCTGCTCGGCCCCGAGAAGGTCAAGCCGACGTTTATCTCCCGCAAGGACGCCGTGGGCATTGCCAACGGTCTGGCGTGGACGAGTGTCGGCGGCGAGATGCTGCCTGTTGAGGTCGCTGTCATCCCGAACGGCACCGGCAAAATCGAGATCACCGGCAGCCTCGGTGATGTCATGAAAGAGAGCGCCCGGCTTGCCGTGACCTACGCCAAGGTCCACGCCGAAGAATACGGCATCACGCCCGACAAGTTTAAGAACACCGATCTGCACATCCATGCCCCCGAGGGCGCTGTGCCGAAGGATGGCCCCTCCGCGGGTGTCACACTGACGACAGCGCTGATTTCGGCGCTGTCCGGTATCCCGGTCAACCACGACCTGGCTATGACCGGAGAGATCACGCTACACGGCAACGTGTTGCCCATCGGCGGTCTGAAGGAAAAGAGTATGGCGGCCTTCCGCGAGGGCATCTCGACGGTGCTCATCCCCAGGGACAACGCCAGCGACCTGTATGAGGTGGATGCCGAGGTCAAGGAGAAGGTGCGCTTCATCCCCGTGGGCACTCTGTCCGAGGTGCTGAAGCACGCCTTGTGCGCCCGGGCCGCACCCCGCCCGCGCTGTCCGTGGTGTGCCGCAGGCAACCTCTCTCATCGCCAACGACAAGCCCACCGAGGGACATAAGGAGCCCGCCACGGTGATGTAATTCGCCTTGAACGCCACTCTGTAGGGACGGAGGCCCGCACCCGCCCGCGGGTCGATGACGAGCATCGACCCCTACAGCTACACCCGTGGGGGTGGATTCCATATCCGCCTGCACTACGCCGTGCCGCGCATGTAGGGGGGCGGCGTCCTCGACGCCCCGCAATACACAGAACACCCAAAACATAAAGGAACACCCATGAACTACAACAACAGCGAATTCCTCGCGTCCTACGGTCTGTCCCGCCAGCTGCCGGACAGTGACCGCCCTGAAATCGTATTTTCGGGTCGCTCCAACGTCGGCAAGTCGAGCCTTATCAATAAGCTCTGCAACCGCAAGAAGCTGGCCCGCGTCAGCGCCACGCCGGGCAAAACGGCAACCATCAACTTCTACCGCGTTGATACGGCCTACTTCGTTGACCTGCCCGGCTACGGCTACGCCAAGGTCTCCAACGCCGAGCGCGAGCGGTGGGACGATTTGATCAACAGCTATTTTGAGGCGGATCGTGCGGTCTGTCTGCTTGTCCAGCTGCTGGACAGCCGCCACGCGCCCAGCGCTGACGATGTGCAGATGCTTGAGTACCTGCACTACCACCGCATTCCGTTTGTGGCCGCGCTGACCAAGGGCGACAAGCTGAAAAAGAGCGAGATGGCCGCCTGCAAAGAAGAATTTGAAAAGATCTGCGCTCCCTACGGCTGCCAGGGCGTTGTGCTGACCAGCGCCGAGAACGGGCTGGGCATGGATGAGCTGCGCGCGCTGCTTGAGGCCAGCATGACCCCCGAGACAGAGGACTGACCGATGGCCTACAACGAGTTTGCCTATTTCTACGACGAGTTCAACGGCGAGGCTGACTATGACGCGCTTTACGGCTATATTACCGACGAGCTGAAGGCCCACGGCATCACAGACGGCATCCTGGCCGACCTGGGCTGCGGCACCGGCGATCTGACCTTGATGCTGACCCAGGCAGGGTATGATGTCATCGGCATTGACCGCTCCGAGGAGATGCTCAGTGTCCTGCGCGAAAAGGCCGACGAGCTGGGCCTGACGGGCCGCTTGCTGCTGCTGAAACAGGACCTGCTGGACCTGGACCTGTACGGCACGATCCGCGCCGCGGTGTCTACGTTTGACACCTACAGCCACATTGGCCCGCAGGAAAATTTTGAGAAGGCCATCCGCAAGGCTGCCTACTTTATGGAGCAGGGTGGCGTGTTCATTTTTGACTTGAACACGCCCTATAAGCACCGGCACATCCTGGCAGGCCAGACCTTTGACATCGAGGCCGAGGACGCCGACTGCCACTGGTCGAACCGCTACGACGAGACGGCGCAGCGGGTGGATATTACCATCAACATTGACTACCACGAGACGGGAGAGCACTTCCACGAGGCGTTCAGCGAGTACAGCTACGCGCTGGACACTGTGTGCGCCCTGTTGGAAAAGTACGGCTTCGCCGTGGCCAAAGTCGCCGACGGCGAGAGCTTTGGCCCGGTGCGCGGCGACAGCCCGCGCTGGATCATCACGGCTGTCAAGCAATACACACAAGAGGAAAAAGCAAATGGAACAGAATCATAACATGCTGCGCGGTATCTCCGAAAACGGCGGTATCGTGTTTTACGGTGTTGACTCTACGGAAATCGTCCGCGAGATGGAGCGCCTGCACAAGACCAGCGCCGTCACCACCGCTGCCCTGGGTCGCCTGCTGACGGCAGCCTCGATGATGGGCATTATGCTCAAAAACACCCGGGACTCGGTGACGCTGCAGATCAAGGGCGGCGGCCCCGCAGGCCGCCTGCTGGCCGTTTCCGACGGCACCGGCAACGTCAAGGGCTACGTCGAGCACCCGTTGTGGAACTTCCCCCGCGGGCTGACGGCCATCTGAACGTCGGTGCAGCCGTCGGCAAGGACGGCACGCTGGACGTCATCCGTGACTTGGGTATGCGCGAGCCGTACATCGGCCAGGTGCCGCTGACCTCCGGTGAGATCGCCGAGGACATCACGACCTATTTTGCTATCAGTGAGCAGGTGCCCACTGTCTGCGCGCTGGGCGTGCTCGTCGATAAGGACCTGAGCGTCCGCTGCGCGGGCGGCTTTGTCGTGCAGCTGCTGCCCGGCGCAACCGAGGAGGAGATCGAGCACCTCGAGAAGAACATCAAGGCCATGCCCAGCGTGACGACAATGCTCGAGGAGGGCAAGAGCGTCCGCGATATGCTGGAGCTGGCTCTGGCCGGCTTTGCGCCCGATATTCTCGACAGCTACCATGTGACCTACAAGTGCGACTGCGGCCTTGAGCGCGTTGAAAAGATGATCCGCTCCCTTGGCAAAAAGGAGGTCGAGCGCATGCGCGACGAGGACCCCGTTGCCGAGGTGAACTGCCAGTTCTGCAACAAGAATTATAAGGTGGACCTGAATGAACTACTCAAAAACTGGCCTTCTACCGCCGAAAATGTGCCGGGCGAAAACGCATAAAAATTTATGCAAAAAAATGTAAAAAACGCTTGACTTTTCCGCTCATATAGTTTATAATAACACACGTCGCCCGGAGAGAGCGATTGAGCAAAAACTCTCCAACATGCGGCCGTAGCTCATCTGGTAGAGCGCCACCTTGCCAAGGTGGAGGTAGCGAGTTCGAGCCTCGTCGGCCGCTCCATTATGGGGAAGTTTAGCTCAGCTGGGAGAGCATCTGCCTTACAAGCAGAGGGTCAGCGGTTCGAGCCCGTTAACTTCCACTTAATATGGCCCGGTAGTTCAGTTGGTTAGAACGCTAGCCTGTCACGCTAGAGGTCGTCAGTTCGAGCCTGATTCGGGTCGCCATTTGCCTCTGTAGCTCAGTCGGTAGAGCAGGGGACTGAAAATCCCCGTGTCATTGGTTCGATTCCGATCGGAGGCACCATTTCTTGTGTATTCTTCGCAAAGAATACACATCCTGCGGCCGTAGCTCATCTGGTAGAGCGCCACCTTGCCAAGGTGGAGGTAGCGAGTTCGAGCCTCGTCGGCCGCTCCAAAAACAGTGGAGATTGGTAAACATCAGTTTTCACTTATATGGTGACGTGGCCAAGTGGTAAGGCAAAGGTCTGCAAAACCTTCATTCACCAGTTCAAATCTGGTCGTCACCTCCATAAGACTGTGATGAAAAAGATGTCACAGTCTTTTTTCTTTGTTGTAGCGTCGAAAATCGGCGATTTCGCCAACCGATTTTTGAACACGGTTTTACAGTGTTGTCCAACCATTTTTTGGCGGTTTGCCCACCCTGAAGCCCATTTTCTCTGCCGCTTTTTGGAATTTGGCAGGGGAGTGGGCAATCTTTTTGAGAAAAAACAGAATAAATCCTGCTATTTTCAGAATGTTTTCAATTTCCTCGCAGCCAATTTCCTGTTGGCTGCGGGGATTTTTTTGTTTTTCCCGGCAGTTTTCAGTTTGTTTTCAAGTTTTCCATTTTATACCTATTTACAATAAGGAGGATTTCCACTATGAGCATCATTATCGGCATCGACCACGCCTACTACGCCATCAAAACAGCCCACTGCTCGTTCCCGGCTGGACTTACCAGCTACGGAGAACACGAACCCTACACCCGCCAAGGACTCTTAGAGTTTGGCGGGTGCTTTTTTGTTTGTAGCTCCGGGCGGCAGCCTATCCAACGGGATAAGACCGTGAACGACAACTACTACCTGCTGACACTGGCAGCTATCGCAAAGGAGATTCATCAACGCGGTTTGCCGCCCGAATGTTCTGTGCGCATTGCGGCGGGTCTGCCGCTGACCAGTTTCGGACGCGACAAACCCAAGTTCAAAGATTATCTGCTGCGAAGCAACCAGCCTGTGAAGGCAAAAGAGGTTTGCCTATGAAGAAAAACACCCATGACAGCGAGGAAACCACTTGATTAAAACCCTGTCGAAAGCGCAGAAGATGGAACGCGAAAAGTTCCGAATGCCGCGCAGTGTGCAGGATGCTATTCCCATCCGCCGCATTTTTGCGGATGGAATTTTCCAAGTCGGCAACCAGTATTCCAAAACGTGGTCGTTCACCGACATCAACTACGCCATCGCCAGCAAAGAGGACAAAACGTCCATGTTCCTTGACTACTCGGAACTGCTGAACGCCCTCGACTCCGGCGCATCGGCAAAAATCACAATTTACAACCGCCGCATCAATAAGGCCGCGTTCGAGCGCAGCGTCCTGCTGCCCGACAAGGATGATGGTCTGGACGAATACCGCCACGAATTCAACCAGATGCTGACCGCACAGGTCACCGGCACCAGCAACAGCATCGTGCGGGAACGCTACTTGACCGTGAGCGTGGTAAAGCGCAACCCAGACGAGGCCCGCAGTTACTTTGCCCGCGTGGGAACAGACTTGGTAACACACTTGGCGCAGCTTTCCTCGGTGGCAAACGAACTGACGCTGACCGAGCGCTTGCATATTTTCCGCGACTTTTTCAAGGCCGGGGAACAGGCTGCGGCGGAGTTCAATATCCACGAACACGCCAAGCGCGGGCAGCATTTCAAGGACTGGTTCTGCCCCGACAGTATGGAGTTTGCCGCCGACCATTTCAAGCTGGACGCACGATATGGCAGGGTGCTGTATTTGCAGGACTATGCCAGCTACATCAAGGACAGCTTTGTGTCGGAACTCTGCGACCTTGACCGTGACTTGATGCTGTCCATCGACATCCTGCCGGTGCCGACAGACGAGGCCGCCCGTCAGCTGCAAAGCACGCTGTTAGGGGTAGAAACGAATGTCGCCAATTGGCAGCGCCGCCAGAATGCCAACAACAATTTTACCGCGACGATTCCTTACGACATGGAGTTGCAGCGCAAGGAAACAAAGGAGATGCTGGACGACCTGACCACCCGCGACCAGCGGATGATGTTCGGGCTGGTGACGCTGGTGCATCTGGCGGACAATAAGGAGCAGCTTGACAGCGACACCGAAACGCTCTACTCCACGGCGCGCAAGCACCTGTGCCAGCTTTCGACGCTGCGCTGGCAGCAGAAAGACGGATTGGACACCGTTCTGCCTTACGGTTTACGCAAAATCCAAGCCCTGCGAACCCTTACCACCGAAAGCACCGCCGTGCTGATTCCGTTCCGGGCGCAGGAGATCATGCAGCCGAACGGTCTGTATTATGGGCAGAACGCCGTCAGCAAAAATATGATCGTGGCAGATCGCCGCTTGCTGCTGAACGGTAACAGTTTCCGTTTGGGCGTGTCCGGCTCCGGCAAGAGCATGAGCGCCAAGGAAGAAATCGTGCAGATTGCGCTTTCCACCGAGGACGATATTTTGATCCTTGACCCGGAAAGTGAATTTGGTTATCTGACCGAGGCACTCGGCGGTGAAGTCATCCGCATCTCGGCTACGTCCGACACGCACATCAACGCGCTGGACATGGACCGTGCCTACGGTGACGAGCGCAATCCTATCGTCAGCAAGTCGGAGTTTGTGCTGTCGCTGTTCGAGCAGCTGATTGGTGACGGCATGGTGACCGCGAAAGAAAAGTCCATCCTTGGGCGCTGCACCGAGCAGGTGTATCTGCCCTACATTCGCAACGGCTATAAAGGCACACCGCCTACGCTGCAGGACTTTTACCGTCTGCTCCAGATGCAGCCCGAACCCGAAGCGCAGGGGCTGGCGCTGTCGTCCGAGTTGTTCATTACCGGCACACTGAACACCTTTGCCCGGCATACCAATGTGGACACGCAGGCGCGGATCATTGCCTACGACATCCGCGAACTGGGCGAGCAGCTTATGCCGCTGGGGATGCTGGTGACGCTGGATGCGATTTACAACCGCGTGATTCAGAACTGGAAAAAGGGGCGCAGAACGTGGATTTTCTGCGATGAGTTTTACATTTTGTTCCGCTATGAGTACAGCACCAATTTCTTTTACAAGCTGTGGAAGCGCATCCGCAAGTACAACGGACTTGTGACCGGACTGACGCAGAATGTGGACGAGTTGCTGCGCTCCGACACCGCCCGCCTGATGCTGGCAAACTCGGAGTTTCTCGTGATGCTGAACCAGAGCGCCACAGACCGCGCGGAACTGGCGAAGCTGCTGAACATTTCCGACAACCAGCTTGGCTACGTCACCAACGTCCCCGCAGGCTGCGGGCTGATTCGCTGCGCGGGCAACATTGTTCCATTCACCAATTCCTTCCCGAAGGATACAAAGCTCTATAAACTGATGTCGACCAACCCATCCGAGAAAAAGGAGTAAAGCAATGACATATAAAAATAAAGGACCGCCGAAGCGGTCCGAAGGGGTGCTGCAAACTGGAATACGACGCTATGATATTTCCTTTTCGTCATCTCTCGGTGGCCGAACATAGCGTAGCATTTCTTTTACGCAAGCACCGAATTGCAAGAAATTGGATTTTGCTTCTTTTAGTGTTGTTCCATGATTGGAGTCGCTTGGCTCGTTATCAGAAGTGATGAACGGGTCATTCTCCCAAAAGCAAACGGGACAAATATACCCACAATCTTCATCTGCCGGGACATTGTAGGTAAGAAATCCACAACAAGGACATGGATATTTTTTCATTACGGAGTTTGTTCGCCCCTTTCATTTTGCAAATTTATAGACCTATTTTAATGCTGCCAAATATTGTTTTCCAAATCGCGCAGCCGTCCCTTATAGTCATCTATCAGAGCCTGAACATTTTCCCCCTGCGGGAAGGTCACCAGATAGCCGTCCCCGGCCTCATGAAAACCGATGATCCCCGCAAGCCCTGCCATCTCGGCTACCTTGAGCAGCGTGTGGTAATCGTATTCCGCCGCACTGAGATACAAATTCATCATAACACCCCGCAGTCCTAAAACATATCTGTATTATACATCGTCTGTTTTTCCTTTGCAAACCGATTCCGAGAAAGGACACCCTATGATAAAATTTCACCGCATCCTGCTTTTAACCCTCGTCGCTGTTTTTCTTGCAAGTGCCGCAGGTATTGCCCGCTATGCCGCCGACTCCTGTACGCAAAGCCGAATGTATCGGCAGCTTGCCGCGCAGACAGAAAATTTCCCCGATGACACCGTGTCAACGGGGAATGATTTTTTGCCGCAGTATCAGGCGCTGTACGCGCAAAACAGCGACCTCGCCGGGTGGATACAGATTGACGGAACCAACATCAACTACCCGGTCATGCAGTCAAAGCATGACCCCGACTTTTACCTAAAGCACAACTTTGAAAAAGCCGACTCCCCGCACGGCTGCCCGTATGTGCAGGCAAACTGCGACCTGCAAACGCCATCCGACAACATCCTTGTGTATGGACATAACATGAAGGACGGCACCATGTTCTCGGATTTACTGCAATACAAGCGCGAATCCTTTTGGGAGCAGCACAGAATTATCCGATTTGATACCCTGACGGCACAGGCAGAATATACCGTGATGGCTGTATTTCGGGGCGAAGCGGAGGATCTGTTTGCCTATTATCAATTTGCCGATGCCGAAACACCGCAGGAATTTGCCGCCTATGTGGACGCCTGTAAGAACGCCTCCCTGTACGAAACCGGCGTGACGGCTGTTTATGGGGACAAGCTGCTTACGCTGTCCACCTGCGACGATTCCGGCAAAAACAGCAGGATGGTCATTGTGGCAAAGCGTATAACCGAACCGAGGTGAGAGTATGAGAACGCCAAAAGAGAATAAACAAACGCCCCGCGACCGCACCCCCCAAAGTAGGGCGGGAACGATACCGAAAGCCGCCCTAAAAAGCGGCGTGGATAAAAACAAAAGAGCAAGCCCGCACCACTGCACGGGAAAATGACACCGACCCCGACAACAGGAACCGACAGACCTTGCGGGTTTGGCTGCGGAACAGTCGGCATCTTTTTGTGTGGCGGCAGGGGCGGAAATTGGCAGAAACCCAAGCCCGACAGCGCCGCCAAAAAGAGGCTGCTGCCCGCGCCCACGCCGCCGGTGAGCGTGGTGTCAGCCCGAAACAGGTCAGGTGCGGCACGCTGCCCGATGCGGCGCAACGCCCGCGCCGTGGGGCAGATTTGCCCCGCCAGCGGGCGAAAGAAAAAGCCGTCACCGCCAAGACCGCGCCGCGCGATATTCGCGGCGTTACCCAAGGACAGCGCCAACTGCGCATCGCTGCAAATGAAACTGCGCGGAGCATAACAACCCAAGCACAAATGCAGACCCGTACCCGTCAAGTGCAGCTTGCTATCCAGAAAGCCGCCAGCAGCACCTGCAAGGCGGCTGCGGCAGCGCGCTCGGCCATACGACACTTTCTCGCCAGTCTGCACAGTCTTGTAACTGCCATCGCCACCGGCATCAGCGTGGCACTAAGCATTATTATTGTCATCTGCCTTGTGGCATTTGTGTCCGGCTCGGCCTATGGCATCTTTTTTGCCGCAAATGCGCCCAATGAAAATGCTGTCACAGTGCAGGAGGCCGTAGAAACCCTGACGGCAGAATACCGCAACAGGCTGGAAGAAATCTCCGATACCGTACAGCATGACCGCCAAGACATTACAGCCAACGGTGATGTATACTACATCCGTTGGCAGGATGTCCTGGCGGTCTTTTCATCGTATGTATCCGGCAATGAACAGGGCACACCTGTAGCGGCGCTGACAGAGGAACAGTTGGATAAACTGCGGGAAACTATGTGGGCAATGAATGCAGTGGACTACTCGACCCGTGCGGAAACCGCCGTTATAGAAACGACGGACAAGAACGGAAAATCGACCACAACAGAGATAACCGAAACCGTCCTCGTAATCGAACTGACCCACAAAACACCCGATGAGATGGCGGCAGATTATCATTTCACCACCCGCCAGAACACCTATCTGCAGCTTCTGCAAGACCCACAGTATGAGGAACTGTGGGCAGAATTGCTCGGCGGTTTTGCACAGGGCGGCGGGGAACTTATGAACCCGGACAGCACCCGCACCCCGACAGGCACCCTGCAATGGCCGCCTCCCGTTGCGGGTACGATTACTTCTCAATTTGGTCACCGCGTGGACCCCATCACCGGCGAGGTAAGCTCCCACACCGGCACCGACATTGCCTGTGCCGAGGGTACGCCGATTCTTGCCGCCGCAGATGGCACCGTCACCGTTGCCAACGGCCTTGACAGTTGGGGCGGCAGTTACGGCTACTACATCCAAATCGACCACGGCGGCGGGCTGGAAACGCTGTACGCCCACTGCTCGTCCATCTGCGTCACCACCAGCCAGCAGGTGCAGACCGGGCAGGTCATTGGCTATGTGGGTCACACCGGGCGGGTGACGGGCAATCATCTGCATCTGGAAGTGTGGGTCAATGGTAGCAGAACGGATGGAATGCTTTATTTTGCTTAAGGCTGTCACAAATACACAGTCATATTTTGCTCAGCAAAATGCTATAGGTCGCAGAGGAATGAACCCCGTTTATATAATGGCGCGGGTGTTCCTCATGACATCAAGATGCTTTTCAGTTACAGCTCATTCGTACATCTATTTCTTCAACAAATGGTTATAGGTGTTTCCGCCCAAATCCAAATCAATGTCCGCAATAAAACACCACCAGTGTTTTACGCGAAATAGCAAACAATCACACTTCAGACACGGGTCACAAGGGTTTGGCAGTTGCCTTGCACGGTGTAGCTGCCGCTGTTGGCAGGCAGGAAGTAGCTGTTGCCTTTCTTGACGGAAACCATCTCACCGCCGCAGGTAAGTGTCCCCTCCCCTTCGGTGATGAGCAGCGAGACAAAGCTCTTTTCGTCTACCGCATCCGCAAAGGCGCCCTTCCTGGCATCCACGGTGAAATACTCACACTGGGCCAGATGGCTGCCAAAGTCATGTTTGACGGGCGGGGTGCGCAGGGTCACATCCAGTGCCTTTGCCACATGCAATGCACGGGGCTTGCCGTCCGCACCGACACGGCCGTAGTCGTAGACGCGGTAGGTCACATTGGAATTCTGCTGCACCTCGGCAATGACGATGCCCTTGCAGATGGCGTGCAGCGTGCCGGACGGGATAAAGAAGCAGTCCCCCTTATGCACCGGTACAGCATTCAGCACCTCGGTCAGGGTGTTGTTTTTAATGCGCTCCTCAAATTCCGCTTTGGAGATCTCGTGGTCGAAGCCGTAGTAAAGATATGCGCCCGGCTCACAGTCCAGCACATACCACATCTCGGTTTTGCCGTACTGGTGTTCATTTTTCAGTGCGTAATCGTTGGACGGATGCACCTGAATGGAGAGGTTGTTCTTGGCATCAATGAACTTCGTCAGGATCGGGAACTGCTCAAATTTGTCGCAGTCGGTGCCAAGGCAGCCGGGGTGGGCGGCAAGATACTCCGCCAGCGTGGTACCGTCCGGCAGGTAACTCGGGCCGTCCGGATGGCAGGAAAGCACCCACGCCTCCGCCAGCGGATCAAGGTCGCTCTTGATCCCGAAATCCGTGCGCAGGCGGCTGCCGCCCCACAGATAATCCTTGCAGCTCGGTGTTAACTTTACAATACTCATGTTCGTTCCTTCCTATCCGGTTTTACCCGGTATTCAATCCTGTGCTTCTTTCCTTAGGCACCATATACCTCTCAGTCTGCCTGACTTTTTGCCAGCAGCGCTGCGCCGATGACCCCTGCGCGGTAGCCCAGCGTGCAGGTCGTGATGCGCGTATGTTTCTTCGCAAATTCATGCCCGAAGATCATAGGTTCTACAGCAGCACGCAAGGGTTCCAGCAGCTTTTCGCCTTGATTCGCCACACCGCCGGACAGACCTACGACCTCAGGGAAGAAAATATTGATGATGTTGGCAACACCCACAGCCAAATAGTGCGTGTAGGTATCCACCACTTCGCGTCCTGCGGCATCGCCTTGGGCTGCAGCATCAAACGCCGTGCGACCGGTCACATCTTCCTCGGCAGGGGCAAGGGTGTTCAGCACGCTTTCGGGGTGGGTGCGCCGGGCTTCCTTCGTCATGCGAATCAGCGCCGTGGCGCTGGCAAGGCTTTCAAAACACCCGGAACGGCCACAGGTGCAGCGGGGCGCGCCGGGCATATCCTGAATGACCATGTGCCCCAGTTCAGATGCAGCGCCGGTGTAGCCGGTCAAAATCTTACCGTCCAGCACAACACCGCCGCCCACGCCGGTGCCCAGAGTCACAACAACAGCACTTTGGGCGCCCTTAGCACACCCCACAAGTGCCTCGCCAAGTGCAGCGACATTGGCATCATTGCCGACCACCACCGGCAGGTTCGTCTTAGCCTTCAGGTAGCTGCACATCTCAAAATTGTGCCAATCGAGATTGTTTGAATACAGCACCGTGCCGCCGTCCACTGTGCCGGGGCAGCCGACGCCAATTCCGGCGACATCCCTGCCTGCGGTCAGCTGATTGCAAAGCACAGCGATGTCATCGCAGACAGCCTCGGCCGAACGGGGCAGATTGGTGGGGGTGCCGGTCTCCTGTAAAATTTCTCCGTTTTCGTCCACAAGGGCGGCTTTGATGTTGGTGCCGCCCAGATCGACGCCCAAATACAGCATAATTTTCTCCTTTTATTCCACAGTCAGGTCGGTGCGCAGCAAGATATTTTCCGCATTGTCGCCGAGCTGCAATTCAAACTGACCGGGTTCGACCCGCCAGACATAGTCTGCACCAAGCGTGCGCAGCTGGCGCGAACCCACGGTCAGGGTAATGCAGCGTTTCTCGCCGGGGGCAAGTGTCACCCTTGTAAAAGCAGCAAGCTGACGCTCCGGTTTCACAACAGAGCTGAACAAATCGCGTACATAGAGCTGCGGTACGGCATCACCCGTGAAAGCGCCGGTATTCTCCACCGTGAAGCTTACGGTGACTGATTCGTCCGGTGCAATTTTAGCCCTGTCGGGCCGCAGGTCGTGGTAGGCAAATGTCGTGTAGGTCAGACCGTAGCCAAACGGGTACAGCGGCATCCAGTCCATCTCGACATACTTCTTGCCGCCTCCCGGTCTGCGGCTGTAGTGGCAAGGTATCTGCCCAACACTTCTCGGGAATGTGATGGGAAGACGCCCGCCGGGAATCGCATCGCCAAACAGGGTCCGCGCAATCGCCGTACCGCCCTGCTCACCGGGAAACCATGCCTCAAGAATAGCGGGCAGATGGTCGTTTTCCCAGTTTGCCGTGACGGGACGACCGCTTTGCAGCACCAACACAACGGGTGTGCCGGTAGCGTAGACAGCCTTCACCAGCTCCAACTGACGACCGGGTAGGTTTAAGTCTGTACGGTCAAAGTTTTCACCGCTGGTTTCCTCGTTGTCGCCCATACAGAGGATAGCTACATCTGCTTTCCGGGCTGCTTCAACAGCTGCCGAGAAGTTTTCACGCCCGGCACTGTAGCCGAATATGACCCGCGCACCGCGGCCATCGTTGACAAACTCTATGCGGATCTTATACGCGCGTCCTGCCTCGAAGTGGAAGTCCAGCGCCTGATCCGCGCTCTTGTCCTTACCCCAGCCGTCAATAAGCAGTTCATCATCCAAATACAGGCGCATACTGTCCTGTGTGCTCAGACCTATGCAGCCGTCCATCGTGTGCGGCATAATGACCGAACCGGTCCACGCAACACTGAAGCAGTTGGCATCCAGTTCCGGGTTTGGCAGCGAGAATATCCAATTGAAGTTGATCGTACGGTCACTGCGCACCTGCACCGGCGTGCCTTCCGGCACGGGACCGTTGTAATAACGCCCGGTCAAACCATAGCCGCCGTCTTCATCACGGAGCATACCCGGGTCAAACGGGTGCAGCGCCTGTCCCAGGAAGTTGCAGCCACGGGCGTAGACCACCTCCGTTTCAGGACTCACTGTTGCGCGGATGCCGTCCAGCACCGTGACAGCGCCCTCACGACCGCGATACTCCGTGTAGTCACCGTAAGAAACGGTATCCGCTGCCGGACCTATGACGGCAACGCGCTGCAGATTCTTTTTCAGTGGCAGCAGTCCATCATTTTTTAGCAGCACAATGGACTTCTCTGCGATTTTTTCAGCAACCGCCAGATGTTTTGGGCAGCGCAGAACGCTTTCGGCACGGTTCTCATCCGTGAAGGGATTTTCAAACAATCCCAACAGGAATTTCATCCGCAGTACGCGGCGGCAGGCCGTATCCAGCACGGACATTTTCATTTTGCCCTCTTCGATGAGGCACGCAATTGCGTTCTGCCACACATCATGCGGGAAATCATACAGTTGCAGATCAACGCCGGCTTCCAGCCCCAAGCGGATAGCCTCCTCCGGCGTTTCGGCAATAAAGTGCCAGTCATACAAGCGGGAGACGGCCGTCATATCACTGCGCACAAATCCGGGCATACCGTACCGGTCACGCAGGACATCTGTCAAAATTTCATGGTCCATCGAAACCGGGATACTGTCGATGGAGTTATAGCTGCACATCGCATCGCACGCCTTACCGTCAACGAACGCGGCTTCAAACACAGGCAGGCAGTCGCTGAAAACATCGTGCCGTCCCATCGTGCTGGGGGCGCAGTTCAAACCACCCACAGGGTTGCCGTATCCCACATAGTGCTTCGGCTCCGCAGCTACGGTGTCGGGGTTGCTTGAATTACAGGACATGCCGAATAAACCCACCGAACGTTTTAGTTGGCGACGCACTTTTCGTGAGATAGACGAACGCTTTCGGCAGGAGGGCGAACAACTAAGTTTTTATGAGGAACGGTGAACAATGGACGAACAGAAAAGACCCCGCGCGTGGGTGTACGCGAGAATTCCCGGCGACTACGATGGCACAATGAACAGCTATAAAGTTTGCTCAATGCAGGCGCTGCATGACGGCTGTGATATTGTCGGTGGGAGCATTGACGAGCGCGGCGGCTGGCTGCTGCGCCCCGGCTACCGCGATATGATGCAGCAGATTAAGGGTGGAAAAGTTGACCGGGTTTACATCTGCCGTATGCGGCAGATCAGCGGCAAGGAGCGCCACTTGTACTCCTTTTTCAAGCGGCTCATGCAGCGCGGTGTACAGGTCACGGCTACCGAGTACAGCCTGCGTGACCGTGTGAATATGTTTCGGCTGGCTCGTCGTGTCGAACGTTATGCGACCCGAAAGAGGCGGCAACTGCCGTGGTGATTTTCAGCAGGCGGCGTACTGTGCCTATGGCACAGTACGAGCAAGCACGGCAATGTGATATCACATCGCCCACTTGTTAGGGAAATACCCCTAAAACCCCTGCATCGGATGGTGAATTATGAAAGCAAGAACCTATAAAAAACTTCTACGGCTCAATCAAGACGAGCAGGAACGACTGCGGTATTTAAGTAAAAGCACAGGGCTAAATCAAGAGCAAGTGCTGCGCAAAGTATTGATGGACGCTCCACTTCTGGAGCGTCCGACAGCCGACTACATAAAAATGTCACGCCAAATTGCAGCCCTTGGCAATAATCTAAACCAGCTTGCCCACATTGCCAACGCCAGCGGAAAAGTAAGTAATACCGACTTGCTGACTGCAAAACAAATCATGGAGCAAATATGGAGGTACATTAAGGGAGGTGGGGTCCAATAGCTTATACAAAATCAAAGCAGTAAAGCATCATCTGCAACGAATGTCTGGATTATACCAGCAATCCAAACAAAACTGAAAAATTTGCTGATGATGATTTAAGGCGGCTCTTATCCTATACGCAGAGCCAAGATAAGACAGAGCATCAACTGTATGTGACAGGCTTTCATTGTGACCCGGAGACAGCCTGTATGAGCATGGAATTAACCAAACGATTGTGGGAGCAACCCACGGATAAGGGAGTTTTGGCCTACCACATCATTCAAAGTTTCAGCCCCGGTGAAGCCACCCCCGACCAAGT
>ENA-OQDA01000304-OQDA01000304.1-human-gut-metagenome-genome-assembly--contig:-NODE-304-length-20979-cov-3.926194_pt1 | contig 20979 bp, 23 predicted proteins | sample MGYA00242771_ERZ504603 | MGnify/ENA primary metagenome ERZ504603 (study PRJEB26092, sample SAMD00036328) | human gut metagenome | host: Homo sapiens | study: EMG produced TPA metagenomics assembly of...
ACTGCTTAGAAGGCAGTTGCTCTATCCACCTGAGCTACGGGCGCACGTTGTAATCCCATGGGTTCCATTATGGCGGCAGCTGTGTGTCGGCACACGCTGCGAGAAGTATAATACCATACAGGTCCCATTCTGTCAAGCAAAAAATGCAAAATCTTTTTCTTTTTCAAAGCCCGCAAAGCACTGCTTTACAGCAGCCACATGCCTGCAAAGCCCAAAGCAAAGCCAAGCGCGGCTCCGCCCACGACATCGCGGATATGGTGCACGCCGGTCAGCACACGGCCAACACAGATGAGCACCGTGATGCCCACCATCACCCAGCCCGCCTTCGGGTAGAAATACATCCATACCATGGCCAGCACGGAAGCGCTCAGCGCGTGGCGGGAGGGGAAGGAGTGTCCCCGGGTCTCCTTGTGCCGCAGCGGTTCAAAGCCGGGCTGTTCATAGGGACGCGGCAGGTTCAGCCTGTCCCGCAGGATGGTGCCGCCCCAGAAGGTAAGCCCCGGCACGAACACCGTCCGCGCAATGACGGCGGTGAGGTCCAGCGCGGCCTGACGCTGACTGCCCAGCAGCCGAAACAGCCGGACGTTCAGCAGGCAGAGCAGCACCGGATAACATACAAAAGGGATGAGCGGCAGCCAGCGGTCCAGTGCCACCACACAGCGCTTGGCTGTGGGGTGGGCATCCATCCAGCTGTGCAGGGCGTGATAATGTTCTGCGGTCAAAAAAGATCCCTCCGCATCGAGCACCTGAAAAATTAAAAGCAGGTGTCCAGATAATTTTCCACATCAAAGGGTTCCGGGGTGGAATCCTTGCGCAGGTACAGCGGGTGGTGGGGGTGGCCCTTTTTGCTGCGCCTGCCAAAGGTGACCCACGGGATCTCCCGCTCCCGCGTCAGGGCCACCATCTCCCGCATCAGGCCGGGCAGATAGTCCCGCTTTTCGATCAGCGTGCCCCACGCTGCCCACATGGTGGGTTCGGTCTGGGCCAGAACGGCTTTGAGCCAGCGCAGGTTTTCGTCACACAGGGCGCGGTCCGGCACACGGTCCATATCGTTAGGGTCGGTGGCGCGCTGGGGATACACGTTGAACATGATCCAGCTGTCAAAGCCGTTGGCGGCGGCAAGACGCTCCACGCTTTTCAGGGTGGGGTCCAGTGCGCCGGGCTGGGCGGTGCTGGGGTTGATGCCAATGCATACCAGCGGGTGGGTGCCAACGCGGCCCAGTACGTAACGGTAAGGCTGATATGTATGCGGCTCGTAATACCAGATGCCGCCGGGATATTCGTCGGCCTTGAGTACGGGGATCTGTTCGGTCTGCATGGAAAGAATGCTCCTATCATTGTTTGCTTTCTATTATCGTACCTGAAACTGCAGGATAAATCAACTCTTTTGTGCGGAAAATCCTCCCATAAAATCAAATTTCATGGTATACTAAAGAAGGACGCTGCGGCAGCTGGCTGCAGCGCATTGCAGCTGAGAAAAAGGAGCAACTATGCTGGAAGATTACAAGAACGCACTGAAGAGCGGCCAGCGTGCTTACCGTGCCTGTGTGGCGCGCGGCCAGTCGCCGTATCTTGCGGTGCTGGACGATATTCTGGTCAATGTGAACATCGTGGCGCAGGAGCCACTGGGCCTTGTGGAGATCCCGGCGGAAAGCATCGTCGGCACAAAGACCAGCGGCCGTCACACCGCCTTTGCACCGAACTTTATGCCCCTGCTGGAGCCGGACACCGAGTTTGCAGGCAAGTGGTCGAACCTCTGCGATGCACATCTGGAAGAGGGCATCCACACCCCTATCATCGCCTACGAGTTCCTGAACAAATTCTATGTGCAGGAAGGCAACAAGCGGGTATCGGTGCTCAAGTATTTTGATGCGGTCAGGATCGCGGGCACGGTCACGCGGCTCGTCCCGGAACGGAACGACAGTCTGGAAAACCGTATCTACTACGAATTTCTGGATTTTTACAAGCTCTCCAAGGTCAACGATGTGCATTTCTCTCGTCTGGGGGGTTATGCAAAATTGCAGACGCTGGTGTGCAAGGCCAGCGGTGAAAGCTGGACGGATGATGACCGGCTGAGCTTTTCCTCCTTCTATACCATGTTCCGCCAGCAGTTTCTGGCTCTGGGCGGCGGCGGACTGAATCTGACTGCCGGCGATGCCATGCTGGTGTATCTGTCGGTCTACCGTTACGCGGATGCCTGCGAGAGCACGCCCAGCCAGATGAAGCAGAATCTGGAAAAGCTGTGGGATGAGGTGAAGGTGCTCACCGAGCCGCAGGCCGTGGCCCTTTCGCTGGAGCCGAAGCAGGGCCCCGGCGAACCGCTGCTGGCAAAGCTGAACATCTTTACAAAGCCCAGCGAGCTGAAGGTGGTGTTCCTGCACGAGCACAATGCCGAGAGCAGCGCGTGGGTGCGTGCCCACGACAAGGGCATCGAAGCGCTGCAGCAGGCGTTCCCGGACCGGGTATTCATCACCCGCAAAGAGAACATCGAGCCTGAGGTGGACGCGGAGCAGGTGCTGGAGGATGTGGCTCACGACAATGCCGACGTGGTGTTCACCTCAAGTGCCCGGATGCATACCGCCTGCCTGAAGGTGGCGGCCCAGCACCCCAAGACCCGCATCCTGAACTGTTCGCTCAACGCGCCGCATCCGCTGGTGCGCACTTACTATCCCCGCACGTATGAAGTGACCTATCTGCTGGGAATGCTGGCCGGCGTGCTGACCAAGACCGACCGCGTGGGCTATGTGGCGGCAAACCCGGTGTATGGCATCCCGGCGGCAGTAAACGCCTATGCGCAGGGCCTGAAGACCGTGCGCCCGGACGCAAAGGTGGTGCTGCGCTGGGCCTGCCTGCCGGACCCGGCACATCCGCTGGATTTCTCTGACAGGCCGGATGTGGAGATCTTCTATGCCCGGGATAACCGCGAGCCGGAAGGCACCCACCGGGATTACGGCCTTGTGCGCCGCATGCCGGACGGCAGTTTGCAGCCGCTGGGCTTGCCCGTGTGGCGGTGGGATACGTTTTATATCGAGATCATCCGCTCCATTTTTGACGGTGCATGGGACAGCGATGCTGCCGGTGCCCGGGCGGTGAATTACTGGTGGGGCATGCGCAGCGGCGCAGAGGAGATCGATTACAGCAAAGACCTGCCCGCAGGCACTTTACAGCTGCTGGACCTGATGGAAAAGATGCTGCACGAGGATGACCTGCGCATCTTCCCGGAAGACCTGTACGCGCAGGGGCATGTGCTGCACTCGCCGGAGGCCGTGGTCTACAGTCCCAAGGAATTGATGGAGATGGACTGGCTGGACGAATGCGTGGAAGGTGCGCTGCCGCACTACGATGAACTGGATGTAAAAACGCATACGCTTATGGCAATCAACGGCCTCAATACCCTGAAAGGGTTTGTGAAATAAGCGGCCCTCAGGCCGAGAGAGAACGGAGCAAACCGATGTGAAAATTCTTGCAATTTCGGATGTGCCCTCTAAAGCACTGTGGGACTACGGTACCCGCGAACATCTGGAAGGCATCGACCTGATCCTTTCCTGCGGGGATCTGCCGCAGAAGTATCTGGAATATCTTACGAACTTTACGGCTGCGCCCATCTTGTATGTCCACGGCAACCACGACGGCAGTTACAGGGAAAATGAACCTGGCGGATGCATTTGTGTGGACGACAGCGTGTATGTGTGGAAGGGCCTGCGCATTATGGGACTGGGCGGCAGCATCCGCTACAATAACCGGGAGGACAGCTTCCAGTATACGGAAAGGGAAATGCGCCGCCGTGTGCGCAAACTCTGGCGCAAGGCCCATCATGTGGGCGGCATCGACCTGCTGCTCACCCACTCCCCGGCGGCTGGCCTGAACGACAGCACGGATCGTGCTCACAAGGGCTTTGCGTGCTTCAATGATCTGATGGATGAATACGAGCCGCAGTGGTTCGTGCACGGCCATGTGCACCTGAACTATGATGCAAAGCTGCCGCGCGTGTGCACCCGCGGCAAGACCACCGTGATCAACGCTACCGAGCGCTATGTGTTCGAGATCCCGGACCCGGACCCCGTGATCCAGCATTATCCGTTCTGGAAAAGATGGTTTGATGTAAAATGAAAAGCTGCCTTGCATTTTTGGATGCAGGGCAGCTTTTTTTACGGTTTAAAATGGAGCCTTGTGTGGGAACGGACAACCTGCCGCAAAACAGGTGCGGAGTGCTTTGCAGCAGGAGAAAAGAATACAGGAAAAGTTACAGCTCCAGCTTGCCGGAGACTTTGTTGATCACGTAATAGGCAGCGTCTTCCTCGGGCTTGACGTATACCTTGCAGGACTGCACGCCAACCTTGTGGGTAGCGCGGTAATCGGCCTTGGCGCGGTCAATGATATCGGTCACGTTATACTGCTTGCCGCTGAACTCCACATACAGCTCCGGTGCAAGCGGGGGACGGCCGCGGCGTGCAGGGGCCTTGGCAGATTTACGGGTCTTAGACTCCTTGGCCTCAGCGGCAGGAGCTTCCACAGCAGGAGCAGCCGCTGCGGTCTTTTTCTTTTCGGGCATAGATAAACCCCTCCTTGATCGTATTTGGATGCTGCACAGGGGGCTGCACAGCATTGGCTCCATGAAATATATTATTTATATAATAAGTTTTTAGAAATGGTTTGTAAAGTCTTTTTTGCAAAAAACTTTCGGAAAAAGGCAGGAAATCGGGTGTGAAACTCACTGGAATGCATTTTGATGCAACAGTATTACGGAACTGCCACAAAAACACGCAAAAAAGGCGGACCTTTCTGGTTTGTGCCGGGAACGCTCCCGCTACAAACCCGGCGGGTAAAAGCGGCGGCTTTCCGGCCCGGATTTACTCCCGGCAAAGCTCCTTGGCGCGTTGCACAACAGGGGCAAGAAGTTCCTCGTTCCAGTCCTCGGCAAGGGTGAACAGAAGCTGATAAACGGCGGCCTGCGCCTGACCCTGCGGGCGCTTTGGGCCAGCGCAAACGCGGCAGAAAGCATTTGCAGCTTGAGGGTGCGGATACTCTCGGGCGCAGCCCACAGGCGGACAAAATCGTAATCGTTCGTGTTGCCGCAGGGCATGGCACAGGTGGCGCAGCCCGGGGCAACGCGGTGCTTTTCAGTCTGGACGATGGCAAGCATCCGCTGCAGCCTTTCCTCCGGTGCATCCGGCTGCGCGGCAAGGCGCAGACCGGCGTTCAGCACCTCGTCGGTGTCGTCCGTTTTGGGCTCGCTGGTGGTGGCCCGGGCAAGCCCCACGAGAGCACCGAGAAGGGCATCTCTTGCCTGCTGAGCAGGGGTGACAGGCGCTTTTAAAAGTTCAGGCATGGCACAGTTCCTTTCAATGGTTCTTTCTGCGGAAAGTATAGCCGATTCTGCTATGTTTTACAAGATGAACAAAACGGAAATTAAAAATAAAATATAGGCTGCTTGTGAGTTTGATGCCGTTTGTGGTTATGACCCTATTTCGTGAAAAAAGTTCTCAAAAAGCCCGCAGGCTTTTTGAGAACCCAATAAAAATAATAATTCCGCTAAAGATGCTCAGAGCGGAGCTTTTAAAATCGTGCTCTGCTCAGATCAGGCCCGGTACTTCTTTTGCCAGCAGCTCCGCCAGCTGTGCGTGGCCCTTGCGGGTCAGGTGCATGAAATCCACCTTGTTGAACTCGCAGTCCTTTGCATCCAGGAAGTGCACGCCCTGCCGCTCGCAGATGATGCGGAGCTGCCCGGCTACACCGGCAGACTTTTCCACACAGCCATCACCCATCACAGCGTCGTGGAAGCCTGCGCCGATGGGAGGAGGTGCCACCACCAGAATGTTGGGCTGCTTGGTGCCCCAGCAGTCTACGCTCTTTGCTTTGAGGATGAGCCGCTCCATGCCTGCAGCAATGCAGGCGGCATTGGCACCAAAGCGCTCCTTCACATCGTTCGTGCCCAGCATGATGATGAGCAGGTCGATGACTTCGTGGCTCTTGAGCAGGGCATAGATGACGCTGAGGGCATCCATGGATTCGTGGATGGGGTCCACAAATACGGTGGTGCGGCCGGAAAGTCCCTCTTCGGTCACAAGGTATTCGTCGCCCAGCGCCTTCTGCAGGCGGCAGGTCCAGCGCTCCTCTTCATTGAAGCGGATGCCGTGGTCGGCGCAGTCGTTCGGGTCGGCACAGTAGCCGTGGGTGTTGGAATCGCCCAGACAGAGGATATGTGTTTTCATATATGATTACTCCTTTTCCATGGTCTGTCGGAAGTAGTACACTGCGCCCACCATACCGGCATCGTTGTGCAGCTGAGCGGCGCGCACTTCCAGCCCCTCTGCAAAGGCGGGCATGACCGATGCTTTCACCTTTGCGGCAATGGGTTCGATCAGCAGTTTCTGCTGCGCGCTCACGCCGCCGCCGATCAGAATGAGCTGCGGGTTGAAAATGTGCACCATGCCTGCAAGGCCCTGTGCGATCTCGTCCGTCCAGTGGTCCAGCAGGGCAAGAACTGTCTCGTTGCCTGCTTCGGCTGCGGCAAAGATGGCGCGGCCATCCTTCCAATCGGGGTTCTTTTCCTGTGCGGCGCGCACCAGCGCGGTGGTGGCAGCGTAGCGTTCCCAGCAGCCCTTTGCGCCGCAGGTACAGTCCACACCGTCCAGCGCGTGAGTGCGGTAGTGACCCAGCTCACCGCCAAGGCCCCGTGCACCCTCTAACAAATGGCCTCCGGTCAGGATGCCGCCGCCCACGCCGGTACCAAGGGTCACACCGATCACGTCCGTATAGCCCTGTGCAGCGCCGACCCACACTTCACCCAGTGTCATGCAGTTGGCGTCGTTGGCCACTGTGACGGGCAGGCCGAAGTCCTCTTCCAGCGCAGACTTGATAGGGCTGCCGATGTAATTGGGAAAGTTGCCGCAGGTACCGGCCACGATGCCCTTGCGGCTGTCGATCTGACCGGTGGCCGAAACGCCGATGCCCGCAAGGCTTTCCACCGGGATGGAATTTGCAGTCAAAAACTCCTTTGCGGCCCTGCGCACGGTGGTGAGAACAGGCGTCTGGTAGCCGTCAAAGCTGACGCTTGCTTCGCCCTTGAGCAGCACCCTGCCGGTCTCGTCCACGATGCCCAGCTTGACGGCAGTGCCGCCGATATCAATGCCAAAATACTGTTTCATCCGGCACACTCCATTTTACTTTTTGCGGCGTTGATGGCACCGGTAAAGCGGGCCGTGATCTCTGCCGGGCGGGTGATGGCACCGCCCACCACCAGTGCGAATGCACCGGCTTCCAGCGCCTTGACCGCCTGCTCCGGGTAGTGGATGTGGCCCTCGGCAATGACCTTTGCCGGGCACTCTGCGGCCAGCTTATGGACAAAATCAAAGTCGATATCGTCAATGCCTTTTGTCTCCGGGGTGTAGCCGCGCATGGTGGTGCCCACAAAGTCGGCACCGGCTTCGGCGCAGGCCATGGCATTCTCAAAGTTGTCGCAGTCGGCCATGACCAGCTGGTCGGGGTACTTTGCCTTGATGGCGCGGATGAACTGGGCAGAGGTGGAGCCGTCCGGGCGCAGGGCACCGGTGCCCTGCACGGCAAGGATGTCCACGCCGCACTCCACCAGCTCGTCCACTTCCTTCATGGTAACGGTGATGTACATGGGCGTGCCGGGGTAGTCCTTTTTGATGATGCCGATGACCGGCAGATCCACCACCTGCTTGATCTGGGTAATGTCGCGCACGGTGTTGGCACGGATGCCCACAGCACCGCTCATGGCGGCGGCTTTTGCCATCAGCGGCATCACGCCGCCTTCTTTCGTGTACAGGGGCTCGGTCTCCAGTGCCTGACAGGAGACGATCAGACCGCCTTTGATCTGAGCAAACAGCTTTTCCTTATCCATCGTTCAATCCTCCATCCGAATCTTTACAACAGCCTTGCGCACGCCCACACAGCCGTGCTGTACAAGGCCGGGTTTGTGCAGCTCAGTAGGGAAGAACAGCACAAAGCGTCCTCGCCCAGTGTGCCGGTCACGACACTGGCACTGTCCTGAAAACCGCAGTCGCCGGTAAAATCGCCGATCTCTCTGCCGGGGTTCGTGGTAAAGCCCCAGCCCTCGCTGCCGGTGATGTCGAGCTGCAGGTCAGCATACTTTTTGTGATATTCCGGGTGGTAGCCATCGTCCGAATGGAGCGTGGCATCCATCGTGTTAATAAAAACTTCCTCGCCATCCACCTCGGTGCGGCCCAGAGGCAGGCTGGCAGGGTCGTGGGTCAGCAGGTAATCAATGGCCGTGTCGAGATTTTTGCAAAGGCCCTTGTAGCGCGTCAGGTGCTGCAGGGTATCACAGATCATAAAACGTCCCTCCAAAAACAAGCGCCCGCTCTCCCCTCTGAAAAGAGACGGAGAGGGGCGCTGCTTCAATTTTACAGTTTTGCGATGGCAACTTCGATCATGGCCTGTGCTTCGGCCACGATGGCTTCATCTTCCGGGATCAGGCCGGGCATCGGCTCACGCACGCCGCCCAGCTCCAGACCGTACATCCGGCGCAGGATCTCCTTCTGCACGGCGTACAGGTTGCCGTGGGCTTCGCACATCTTGTAGATGATGCGGTCGGCCTCGTACTGGATCTCCTGAGCCTGCTTGATTTCGCCCTTGTTGATGTGGTCGTTCATGGCCAGATACAGCTCGGGCATGACGGCGTAGGTGCCGCCAATGCCGCCGTCTGCGCCGATGACGCGGCCGGAAACGAACTGCTCATCGGGGCCGTTGAACACCACAAAATTCCCCTCGCCGCGGGCGGCGATGCCGGCATCCTTGAACATCTGGATGTCCTGGGTGGGCATGGAGCTGTTCTTCACAGCCACTACATTGGGGTTCTTGAGCATTTCCTTCAGCAGGCTCATGGTCAGGCCGGTGCCTGCCAGCTGCGGGATGTTGTAGATGACGAACTCGGTGTTGGGAGCAGCAGCGGACATATCGTTCCAGTATTTTGCAATGGCGTACTCCGGCAGGTGGAAGTAGATGGGAGGAATGGATGCAATGGCATCCACGCCCACGCTCTCGGCATGGCGGGCCAGCTCCACGCTGTCGGCGGTATTGTTGCAGCCGACATGCGCAATGACGGTCAGCTTGCCCTTGGCTTCGCTCATCACGGCTTCCAGAACGGCCTTGCGCTCATCCACGTGCTGGTAGATGCACTCGCCGGAGGAACCGCCTACATACACGCCCTTGACGCCTTTGGCGATCAGATGGCGAGTAAGGGCCTTGACACCCTCGGTGGAAATGTTGCCCTCTGCGTCGTAGCAGGCGTAAAAGGCGGGGATGACACCCTGATATTTTTTGATATCTTTCATGTTCCAAACCCTTCTTTAAAAATAGTAATAAATACAGATGAAATGGTTTTGCATCAAGCTCGTACGCTTTCTGTTCCGGGCAGCGGCATCAGCGCCCTCTTGCGGTGCCCTGCATCCGCTTCGGCCCTTGGGCGGGCCTTGCGTCTTGCAGACCGCTGCGCCAAAAATCCCTCCCTGTTTCCGCCGCAGGCGGCGGTCGGGATTTTAGCCCTTAACAGCACCCATTGCGATGCCCTTGGTAAAGTACTTCTGGAAAATGAGGAAGATGATGATGATAGGCACAGCAGCCAGTGCGGCACCTGCCATGATCAGGCCAAAGTCGGTGCTGTTCTCAGCCTGCAGCTTTGCAATGCCCAGCGAGATGGTCAGGTTGCTGGTGCTGGACAGCATGATCAACTGCATGAAGTAGTCGTTCCAGCTGTTGATGAAGGTAAAAATGGCCAGTGCACCGATGCCCGGCTTGACCATGGGCAGCACGATGTCGATAAAGGTCTTGGCCTCGCTTGCACCGTCGATGCGGGCCGCTTCCAGCATCTCAGTGGGGATGCCCTCACTGAACTGCTTCATCAGGAACACACCAAAGGGCCAGCCCACGATGGGGAAGATGACGGCCCAGATGGTGTTGTACAGGTTCAGGCTGCTCATTTCGCGCAGCAGGGGGATCAGAATGACCTGCTTGGGCAGAGCCATTGCACACACGATGAGGGTGAACAGCAGCTTGCGGCCTACAAAGCGCTTTTTTGCCAGTGCATAGCCGGCCATGGCGGCGGTGATGCAGGTGAGGATCATGGACATGACGGCCATGAACACGGTGTTGATCATCCAGCGGATGGCAGCGGGAGCGGTGGGGCCTACCGAGAAGTAGATGGGCTCGCCGTTAGCGCTGAACTTGGAGCCAAAGGGCACAGCCAGCTGCCACAGCGGGGCGCTCTTGCCGGAAAACAGCTTCTGGTAGTTGGTCAGCACCCACTGGCTGGGCCACCATTCCGGGGTGGTGGCGTTGATGGCGGCACCGGTCTTGAAGGAACCGGTGATGATCCAGTACAGCGGGAAGGCGAACAGCACCGCAACGATGCTGATGAGGATCAGCGTCAGGATCATGTAGGCGCTCATTCTCTTGAGCTTGCTGGGGTGACGCTTCAACGGTTTTTGCTTTTTTGCAGCGGCATTTGCACTCATTGTCCGGCACCTCCTTTAATTATCCTGGTTGCCCAGCTTGAACTGAACAGCCGACAGAATGGCGATGATGACTGCCAGCACAACACCCATTGCGTTGCCGTAGCCGTAGCGGTACAGCTTGAAGGCGGTGTAGTAGATGTAGTACATGATGGTATCGGTGCTGTGGTTGGGGCCGCCGGAAGTCAGCAGCTGGATCAGCGCAAAGCACTGGAAGGAGTTGATGGTGGTAATGACCAGAATGTACAGGGTGGTGGGCATGATGGCGGGCCACTTGATCTTCCAGAAGCACTGGAAATCGGTGGCACCATCCACTTCTGCGGCTTCCACGATGGACTGGTCCACATTACCCAGAGCGGAAACGTACAGCACGATGGGCTGGCCCACAGAGGTGGTGAGCAGGATCAGGATGATGCAGCCCAGAGCAAAGCGCTCATCGCCCAGCCAGTTGATGTTCTTGTCAATGAGGCCCAGAGTCTTGCCCAGATAGTTGAAGATGCCATAGTAGTTGTTGTACATCCACTTCCACACCACGGTAACAGCCACAGAGCCGGTGACCACGGGCAGGTAGAACACGCAGCGGAAAAGGCTGGTAGCCCACTCGGGCAGGTCTACGATGGCAGAGGAGACCCACAGCGAGAAGGCGCAGGTGACGGGCACGGACACCACCACGATGATGAAGGTGTTCTTTAAGGCACCCAGAAAGATGGGGTCTGTGAACAATTCCTTATAGTTTGCAAGGCCCACAAAGATATCGGCACGGTTCATGGTGGAATCGAAGAAGCTGGTCACCACGCACAGCACCATGGGGTAAATGACGAAGCCCAGAAAGAAGATCAGGCTGGGCAGCAGGAAGCAATAGGAAGCGAAGGTCTCGCGCCGTACCAGCGCACTGCTGCGCTTAGGCTCTTTGATCGCCGTTTTTGCAGCCAAGAGAATCACCGTTCCTTTCGGTTATGATTTTTTTTTTTGTTCAAATAAAGCCCCTCCCTCGTCGGGATCTTCGAGGAAGGGGCGAAGCGTCAATAATTATCTGCCCCCGGCAGAGTGGATGGGCTTATGCCTGTGCGGCAGCGTTTGCGTTGTCCACAAAGGTCTTGACGGCAGTCTCGACATCCTCACCGGAGCCGACGCGCTGCAGCATGTTCCACCACTCGGTGCGTGCGGTTGCCCAGCCCGGAGTGATCTGGTAGTAGTCGCCCAGATAAGCCATGAACTTGCTGTACTCGCTCATGATCTCGTTGTCGGCGTAGATGTCGCCCACGCTGGTGACCGGGAACCGTGGAAGGTAGGGATGGCAAGGCCAGCACGCCTTGTCCTTGACCTGATCGGGGTGCGGCCGCGATGAAGTCGATGAGGTCCTGGCTGCTTCGATCTTGGCCTCGTCGCCGTTATCAAAGATGCCGAAGCCCCAGATGCCGCCGCACAGCTTCGGGTCGCCGCTGTCGGTGGGGAAGGCCATGGGGAAGATCTCGTCGCCATCGTTGGTCAGACCGGCGGCGTTGTTGTCGCTGTTGGCCTGCTGTGCAATGTTCCAGCAGAATGCCATCTGCAGGGTGCCGTTGCGGAACAGGGTGATCTCGTCGCCGCCTGCGATGGAAGCGTCAAAGTTGATGCCCTTGGTGTCGTGCAGGGTCTGGATCGCCTTGATGTTCTCGGCGGAGTCGGCAGTGTACTTGGTGTGGGCTGCATCGGTAAAGGTGCCGCCGTACATGTTGTTGATGATGGCGCGGGTGCCCTGGTCGCCGCCCTGACCTGCGCAGTAGATGGCTGCAACGTTCTCGTAACCGCCGTTGTACAGGGCATCAACGGTCTTCAGGAAGCCGTCGGTGCTCCAGGTATGCTTGTCGGTATCAATGTACTGGTCAGCGCCCACTTCCTTGACCTTGGTCATGTTCACGGCCATGCAGTGTGCGGTCATGCACAGGGGATACTCGTAGTAATTGCCGGCAGTGTCCTTGCAGGCGGACTCAACGGACTCGTAGATGTCCTTCTTGGCATCGTCGGTCCACAGGTCGTTCAGCGGAGCCATAACGCCCTTTGCGCCCCAGTTTGCAACCAGACGCTCGGGACCTTCCATGATCAGATCAGGTGCGCTGCCGCCCTCGATGGCGGTGTTCACCTGATCGTCGCCGTTGGTGTAGTCCAGATACTCCACAGTGACCTTGATGTCAGGATACTTTGCGTTGAAGCTGGAAACCAGACCCTGAACGGTGTCGTCGTTGCCCCAGCCGCCGATGGGGTATGTCCACAGCTTGATGCTGGTGGAAGAAGCAGCTGCGCTTGCAGCGGTAGAACTTGCGGTGGAAGCAGCAGTGCTGGTGCTTGCAGAAGAGCCGCCGCATGCGGCCAGAGCGCCGGCTGCGCCCAGAATGCCAGCGGCCTTCAGGAACGAACGGCGGGAAATGCAGTTTTTCATAGTAGTTTCTCCTTCGCATTCAAGATGCTTCACGTTGTTGGCGGCCTGCCGTGCCAGCGGCCGCTCTTGATGGCTCCATTATAGAAAAATATTTTTATTTTGTCCATTCGTGGTTTTCATAAATTTTCAGAATGACAGTGTGCATTGTGCACAAAAGCGTGGGATATATGTTGAAATGCAAAGAAAATCTTGCTTTACTCTTCTGAAACTATTACAAAATGGTACAAACCTACCAAAACGATAGTGAAAATGTTTTTCTAAACAAAAATGTAAAATTGAAAGATATTTTCACGGAATGGCCGGTTTTTCCGCCAAAACTGTGTGCTCTGCACAGAACTGCGGGCCAAAATGTGGGCAATGCGTCTCTTGCGAAGCGGGGACGATTCTTTTATACTTTTTATAAAGGTGAATGAAACGGTCGGCAGCTGATCCGGGTCGGTGGACTGCTGCGCCGGAAAAGAGGAAAAAGAAAAATGGCAACGAATTTTTGGGAGCTGCTGCAGCAGCATCAGGGCGACCTGACAAAATCGGGCCGCACCGTGGCGGACTATCTTGTGCAGCACGCGGCAGAGGCACAGTATCTGTCCATCTCCTCGCTGGCAAAGGAGTGCTGTGTGGCAGAGGCAACGGTGTTCCGCTTCTGCCGGGCGCTGGGGTTTGAGGGCTATCATGAAATGCGCATTGCGCTGGCGCAGGCCAACGCCACCGGTGCACTGGTCAACCAGCATGTGCCGGAGCCGGATGCCGACACGGCAACTTTGTGCGAGCACGCCAGCGCCTTGCTGATGACTACTATCAACGGCACCCAGAACAATCTTTCGCCGGAGGCGGTGGACAAGGCTTCGGAGCTGATGCACAAGGCCCGGCAGGTGTACTGCCTTGGTCAGGGAGGCAGCATGTATATTGCAAATGATATCTGCGCCCGCTTTGCCTGCATCTCCACCAAGTTCCGCACGGCAGGCGACAGCCATATGCAGCTGATCACGGCCAGCCTGATGACCCCGGAGGATGTGGTGCTGTTCGTTTCCTATTCCGGCGCTACCCGCGATATGCTGGAAACGCTGCGCGCGGCCAAGGCGGCGGGCGCAAAGATCATTCTGCTCACCCATTATGAGGATTCGCCCGGCGCAAAGCTGGCGGATATCGTGTTGCTGTGTGGTGCGCAGGAAAGCCCGCTGGACTCCGGCAACATCCCGGTCAAGGTGGCGCTGCTGTATGTGGCTGAAGTGCTGGTGCTGCGCTACACCATGGACGACCCCGAAAATGCCAACGCCGCACAGGATCGCACCAGTGAAGCACTGGCGGTCAAAATGCTGTAAAAATATTGCCCGCAAGGCCCCTGCAGATCCCGTGTTCTGTGGGGGCCTTGGCATATCCGGCAAAGGGTGCGTAAAATCTGTTTCTGATCTTTTTCAAAAAAAAATAGACCTCATCTTTTCGATGAAGTCTATTTTTCTTTAGCCTCTTAACTTAACGGCATTGGGCGAATGCCTGATAGGCTTTTATGCCGGTGGTGGGGGGTCTCCCGCGCACTGAGCAACAGCCCGCAGGGCTGATTGCTCCCCTGCTGTGCAGGGTCGTGCTGTTCGACCCGCTCACACGCCGCAGATAAAAAGGAAGCCCCCCAGACAAGCTGGAGGGCTTCCTTTTTATGCCGGTGGTGGGGGTCGAACCCACACGTGTTATTAGCACAAGGGATTTTGAGTTTTTATCCGCATCTTCCATCTGGTGTCATCCAGTGATATCTAGTGATATCTGGTTCCCACTGTGCAAAGGCAAAATTCACGCCTCAACGAACAATAATTTGAAATATCCACGATTTTTCGATGCGTTTTTCCTCTACTCTGTTTTTTCGGTTTGGACCGCCCAAATGGAAATTGGAGGGATGTTCAGGAGGGATGCAGGGCAAAACGCTCCTCTGCTTAGGCACAAAACGAAAGGAAAGTCAAGGATAATGAATCAAAATCAAGCAAAAGAGTATTATAAAAAATTATTTGTGAACTATCCTGATGTGCTGTCTGTCGAAGAAGCAACAACTTTACTCGGTTTCAAAAGCCAGACTGCCATCATCAGAAGAATCCATCAACATAGAATTCGCTGCCTGAAAGTCGGACGATCTTTCATGATTCCGAAAGAATATCTCATCGACTATCTTTTGGATAGCTAAATTATATAGCCATTATATTACATAGCGCACCACTTTTCAATAAGAAAAGAGTGCGCTTTTTATTTTCAAACGAAAGGCGGTTGATTTTTTGAACACAAGCTGGAGCAAAACGTTGAAAAAGCCACATGACCCTTGACTACTTTTACGGACAAGCCGGAGAACTGTTTTCATTCTACCGCATTCCCAAGGCTCTTTTTCAGGAGCCACGGTTCCAGAGTCTGTCCACCGATGCAAAAACCCTGTACGGCATCCTGCTGGACCGCATGAGCCTGTCTGTGAAAAACGGCTGGCTGGACGAGCAGAACCGGGTGTTCATCATCTTCACGATAGAGGATGTCAAGAGGGCGTTGTGTTGCGCAGACAACAAAGCGACCAAGCTGCTCCGGGAACTCGAAAAGTTTGGTCTGATTGAACGAAAACGCAGAGGTCTGGGAAAGCCAAGTTTGGTGTATGTGAAGAACTTTTCGGCAGAATCGTCAAAATCAATATTCCAAAATCGTGATTTTCACGATTCTGGAGGCTTCAAAAACGCAAGTCAAGACCCTTCAAAATCACGATGTAATAAGACTAAAGAGAATGATACTGAAATGAGTGAGACTGATCCATTCTATTCTGAAGAAGCGGATGGGATGAGCAAACGCACCCAACTGGAAGAATATTTTTCGCAGTCTTTGGAGGTGGAACTTCTGCTCCGGCTCTGCCCGGATGATGAGGATACCATCTATCAGATCGTAGATTTGTTGGTGGACACCTGCGCTACCAACCGCAAGCTGCTGCGCATTGCCGGGGACGATAAGCCCGCCGAGGTGGTACGCAGTCGCTTTATGAAGCTGAACGCTGACCATATCCGCTTTGTGCTGAAGTGCCTTGCAGAGAACAGCAGCCCGATCCGAAACATGAAACAATACCTGCTCGCTTCTCTGTATAACGCACCCACCACGATGCAACTTTCCTACCAGAACCAAACCAACCACGACTTAGCGATGCGGAGGTGATGAAAATTTCAAAGAAAGCAACTACGATTGCCATCGTCAACCAGAAAGGCGGCACCGGCAAGACCACCACCTGTGAAAATTTGGGCGTTGGACTTGCAGCCGAAGGCAAAAAAGTTCTGCTGGTAGATGCTGACCCACAGGGCAGCTTGACCATCAGCATGGGCTGGCAGCAGCCCGATGAACTGCCCACTACCCTTTCCACCCTGATGGCAAAAGCCATGAATGACCAGAGCATTCCGCCCGGTGAAGGCATCCTGCACCATGCAGAGGGCGTTGACCTGATTCCAGCAAACATCGAACTTGCAGGGCTGGAAGTTTCCCTTGTCAACTGCATGAACCGGGAAAAGATGCTCAAACAGGTGTTGGAGGGTGCAAAGCACGACTACGATTTCATTCTGCTGGATTGCACCCCTTCCCTTGGGATGCTGACCGTCAATGCACTGGCAGCAGCAGACACCACCTTGATTCCCGTGCAGGCGCAGTATCTGTCCGCAAAAGGTCTGGAACAGCTTTTGCAGACTGTGCAGAAAGTCCGGCGCAGATCAACCCCAAGCTGAAAATCGAGGGCATCCTGCTGACCATGACAGACAGCCGCACCAACTACGGACAGCAGATCGACAACCTGATTCGGGGTGCTTACGGCAGCAAGATCAAAGTGTTCGACCAGACCATTCCCCCGGTCTGTCCGCGCTGCGGAGATCAGTGCCGTGGGTAAGAGCATTTTCCAGCACGATCCCAGAGGCAAGGTGGCAGAAGCCTATAAATCTCTGACAAGGGAGGTGATGGCGAATGCCGAAAAACAGCTTAAACGTGTCGCTGAAAGGGGCAGATGACATTTTCTCCACGGAAGAATCCCGACAGGAGCAACAACGGGAACAGGTTCAGCAGATTCCCATCGGAGAGCTGTTCCCTTTCAAGAATCATCCCTTTAAGGTTTTGGATGATGAGTCCATGCAGCGCACAGTGGAAAGTGTAGAACAGTACGGTGTACTATCTCCTCTGATCGCCCGCCCACGCCCGGAAGGTGGCTATGAGATCATCTCTGGGCACCGCCGTCAGCACGCTGCACAGCTTGCCGGACTGGATGCGCTGCCGGTCATTGTCCGCAACATGGATGATGATGCCGCCGTTTTGCTCATGGTGGACAGCAATCTCCAACGTGAAAACATCTTGCCCAGTGAAAGAGCTTTCGCCTACAAAATGAAGCTGGAAGCGATAAAAAATCAAGGTGCTAGGTCGGATTTAACTTCTGGACAAATTGTCCAGAAGTCGAAGCTGTCCATTGAACGAGTTGCGGAAGATGCTGGCGAGGGATATAAAACCGTCCAACGGTTTATCCGCCTGACCAACCTCGTCCCCGAACTGCTGGACATGGTGGATGAAAAGAAAATTGCCTTCAATCCCGCTGTGGAGTTGTCCTATTTGGACGAAGCCCAACAGCGGGATTTTTTAGAAGCCATGAACGACACCCAGAATGCTCCATCCCTTTCCCAAGCACAGCGGCTCAAAAAGCTGGCGCAGGAAGGTCACTTCTCGTATGACGTTGCCTTTGCGGTCATGGGAGAAGAGAAAAAAGGACGAGCTGGACAAAGTGGTCATCAAAAACGACACCCTGCGGAAATATTTTCCTCGCAGCTATACACCCAAACAGATGGAGGACACCATCATCAAGCTGCTGGATCAGTGGCAACGCAAACAGCAGCGGCAGAACGAACGCTGACTTATACCGTAACGAAAGACCCGATGGGGTCTTTTTCTTTTGCAACTAAAAGGAGAAAAACCTATGAAAAACAACGCTACCCGTACCATCCGCTCCGAGGAGATCACCATTGATGTGCGTATCTGCGCTACACTGGCGGCAAACCGGGGCGGTGAGGTCTACCTCGCAGCCATTGCCCCGGATATGGAGCTGACCGTCATCACGCTGGACGAGGCTCCCGGCATCCTGCCCTGCTTTGAGGAGGATGATGCTTGCCTGAACCTCCCTGATACCTCACTGCTGCTCTGCTACAATCCGGCGCAGGTGCTGAAGATGGGCGGAAAGCACTACCTGACCGGCCCGGTGATTCTGGTCCGTACCAACATGGACGGCGAGGTCATCTCGCTGACCATTGATGAGGTCTACCTGTTCCAGAAGTATCTGGCAAGCCACAGCATCACCCTGATGGCAGACGATCAGAAGCTGCCCTGCATCTGCATCGACTGAGGTGTGCTATGCTGAACTTTTTTATCGGATTCGCATTTTTTGAAGCCGGTGCGATTTTCGGATTCTTCGTGGCGGCTCTGATGCAGGCGGCACGGAGCGGTGAAATCGGACTGAACGGAAAGGAGGATTCGCATGGCTGAAAACACCTTGTCGGTGCTGAAAATTGCGTCGGGACAGTATCCGCAGCAGGTCGAGATCGATAACGTCCTGAAAGCCTTGCAGCAGGCTGTGGGCGGCTCCATCGGCGCAAGCTACCCGTTTGAAGATCCGGTTGCCATCGTCTACAACGATGATGGCAAGCTCATGGGTCTGCCGCTGAACCGTGCCCTTCGGGATGAAAACGGAGAAATGTATGATGCCGTTGCCGGGACTTTTCTGGTGGTGGGTTTGGGCGAGGAGGATTTCGCATCCCTGACCCCGGAACTGGCGCAGAAGTACGAGCAGCTTTTCCATCAGCCGGAAGCCTTTCTGAAACTGGGCAACCGTCTGCTGGTGCTGCCGGTGCCCGATGAACCTCCGGCAGAAAAGCCCCGTTCCAAGCCCACGGCAGAGCATGACCGCTAAAATCACCCTGCTGCACGGGAGACTAACTATTAAAAGTCAAGCCCCAAAATGAAAAAATCCGCCAACCGACCGCTGCCCCTGACAAACAGCATTCAAATGCTGGAATCAGAGCAGCGAGGGCGACGGAGAAAACAGCAAAGCAAGCCCAGCCAGCCCTCGCACAAACAGGATAGCATTTGAATGCTTCGGTTCGTTAAGGGTTCGCTGCGCCAGCTAAGTTTCTGTTGGAATTAGCTCAGGCTCAGGAGAAAATCATGCAGCTGCAAGATATGCTTTCCCGGATTTCTGTAAGGCATAAATCAACCGAACGAGTTTCTTCATGGCATGGGACAGGGCAACATTGTAGTGTTTTCCTTCGGCACGTTTTTTGGCAAGGTATTCAGCAAAGACAGGATTCCAGTAGCAGACGTACTTGGTTGCGTTGTAAAGGGCATGTCGCAGGTAGCGGGAGCCACGTTTTTCCATGTGAGCATAGCAGTTCGTGAGTTTTCCGGACTGGTATGTAGATGGAGAGCAGCCAGCGTAAGCAAGAATTTTGTCAGGAGAACTGAAATTGGAGAAATCCCCGATTTCTGCAAGGATCACAGCAGCGGAGTTTACTCCCATGCCGGGAATCGAGAGAATTGGTGGATTGAGCTCATCTATGATTTTCTGAATAGAATCTTCGATTTCGTTGATCTCGGAGGCAAGTTCTTGAATGAGTTTAATGGTATGCTTCAATTCCAAAGATTTGGCAGGCATGACAGAGCCAATAGAAGCTCTGGCTGCCTCTCGAATCTGGATGGCTTTCTCTTTTCCGTAGCGTCCTTTGGACGCTGTTGTAAGAAGGTTTGTCAGCTTGGTAAGATGGACTTCTGAAATTTGCTTTGTACCGGGATATTCGCTGAGAAGTGCGTAGATTGAAGTGCCATGGATAGACGAAACAAGCCCTTCCAATTCGGGAAACAGAATCGTAGCCAATCTGGACACCGATTGCTTTAGTTTAGCGCGTTCCTGAACTTTATCAAATCGGTATCTTGTTAGTGACTTTAGCTCTTCGTTATGGTATGCTATATCCGTGTAGGACTTGAGGTCTACATCGGACAATAGCATAGTTGCAATCGTTCTTGCATCCACACGATCGGTTTTGGTTTTGCGAAGGCTGAGACTTTTTCGGTACAGGTTAGTGTGCAAAGGGTTAATGACATAAGTTGGCAGACCGTTGTCAAGAAGGAACCCAAGAATGTTGTAGCTGTAATGTCCGGTAGCCTCAAGTCCTACTTTTATTTTGTCTGACTTTTTGGTGCAGTTTCGAATCGTTTGAAGCAGCTGCTTAAATCCATCCATGTTGTTGGGGATGGTAAAGCAGTCAGCACGAACCATTCCGTCTGAATCAAGAATACAGCAGTCATGCTTATCCTTGGCAACATCAATTCCAACACAAACCATTTTGATACCTCCGGTATATTTATTTCGATGCTGTTCAGGACCACAGACTTCTTTGCTCTTGTAACCTCGTTCTAAATAAACCGTCTGGCGGTATCTAACTGATTAACATTTCAACAAAGAAGCTGTGGTTGGAGCCTCCCGAAAACCGTCTTTGCGGTAGGTGATGTTCCACCAATCCACAGCATCCTGAACTTATTGTAGCATTCCGCTGGAGAGCGGTCTATAAATACTACTATTTTATTATACGAGGTGATACCCATAGCCATTTACCATTGGAACATCGGCATTGTGAGCCGAGGAAAAGGCAAATCAGCCGTTGCCGCAGCCGCCTACCGAAGCGGCGAAAAGCTGACAAACGAATGGGACGGAATGACCCATGACTACACCCGCAAAGGCGGCGTTGTCCATACAGAAATCATGCTGCCGCCCCATGCCCCGCCCTCTTTCTCTGACCGTTCAACCTTGTGGAACAGCGTGGAGCTTTACGAGAAAGCCGGGAACGCCCAGCTTGCCAGAGAGATTGACGCGGCGCTCCCCATAGAATTATCCAGAGAGGAACAGATCCGGCTTGTCCGGGAATACTGTTCCTCTCAATTTGTTTCCAGAGGAATGTGTGTGGATTTTGCCATTCACGACACCGACAGCGGCAATCCCCATTGTCATATCATGCTGACTATGCGCCCCCTTGACGAGCGCGGCGCGTG
>ENA-OQDA01000307-OQDA01000307.1-human-gut-metagenome-genome-assembly--contig:-NODE-307-length-20891-cov-5.306155_pt1 | contig 20891 bp, 17 predicted proteins | sample MGYA00242771_ERZ504603 | MGnify/ENA primary metagenome ERZ504603 (study PRJEB26092, sample SAMD00036328) | human gut metagenome | host: Homo sapiens | study: EMG produced TPA metagenomics assembly of...
ACTAGGCGTAGGAATTTCTGTGTTTTTGACAGGAGTCATAGGTGGGAGGATACAAAAGTAGTATAAGTGTTATTGGTCGATGATGAATCCTCGTCGTGAAGCAATCAGCGCGAAGATAGAATGGGGACATCTTGGGTTTGAACTGGTAGGTGATTGCGAAAATGGAAAAGCAGCGATTGAATTTTTAAAGGAAAATCCTGTGGATGTGGTGTTGACGGATATTTGTATGCCATATCTGGACGGAATGGGGCTTAGTAAATATATTTATGAAAATATGCCGCAGACAAGAATCATTATTTTCAGCGGTTACAGTGATTTTGAATATGCAAAGCAGGCAATTCAGTATAAAGTCGCAGAGTACTTGCTGAAGCCTGTGACGGCAAAGGAGCTGACAGAGGTACTGACCAGGATCAGGGAAAAACTGGACAGTGAGAGAACGGAGGAGGAGCGGATCGATGCGCTTCAAAAAGCATATCGGACCTATACAAAGAATGAGGCATTGATTATTTCCAAAACCTTGTCCAGGCTGCTGCAGGGAACGCAGGCGATTGAGACGAGTATGGAAGAATTAAAAGAATTCGGAATTGAACTGGGAGGTGCGTTTTACCGTGTTGTGACGACAGATATCGATGTATATTCCAGTTTGTATGATACAAATGATGAACTGAAAAAGAGAGTGCACTCATGTCGTTTGTGGTGGAAAATATCAGCAATGAGATCGTCAGTGAATCACAATGCCGGAATTGCATATCGGATTCGGACAGCAGAGTCTGTATGCTTGTTGATGGAGCGATAACCCAAAAGAATTTTTCGCAGGAGATTCAAGTGATCTGCAGAGAGATTCAAAAGACAGTGAAAGAGGCCATGCAGTTGAGCGTTTCTATCGGAATCGGATTCTGTGTGGAAAAGCTGGAAGAACTGCCGAAATCCTATGAGTCTGCAGTGGCGACCTTAAAATACCGGTATACAAAAGGTAGCGGACAGGTATATGACTGTGAATCTCCGATGAGTTGCGGAAATCTTCTGGAGCTGGAACAGGACTTTAAAGATATTGAGGAGGCAGCGAAGAACCAGCAGAGTGAAGAGCTTATGGATATTCTGGATCATGTGGAAAAATGGATCAGTCATGGATATGTGACAAGAAATCAGGCTGTATCATGGCTCCGGCAGATCATGATGATCATTTACGGCGTGGTACGCAGAGCCAATGAAGATTTTCAGATGGATGAGCGTGATATCGGAGATGTGATGGAGTCCAGAAGCTTTACCAATGCCATGGAAAAGGTGAGAGCGTATGTTAAGCGTGCCATGGAAGCAATGGAGATGGCAGGGCAGTCCAGCGGAGAGCGCTGGGCAAGACTTGCACTTGAATACCTTAAGAAAAATTACGGCAATCCGTCTTTGAGCTTGAATGATGTATGCGAACATCTGAACATTAGCACAAGCCGTTTCAGCAGTGTATTCAAAGAAGCGACGGGAAAGACATTTACAGAAGCTTTAAATGGAATCAGGATGGATAGGGCAAAGCAGCTGTTACGTGAGACCAGCCTGAAAAATTATGAGATCGCAGAAAAAGTAGGATTTAGTGATCCGCACTATTTCAGCATTGCATTTAAAAAGAGCACGGGACTGACTCCAAAAGAGTATTCCAGGGAGAAGTAAGTGATGAAAAAGCGTGAGATGACGATATTTGGAAGATTTAAGAGTATACGGGACGCGATGATGCTCTCTTTTTCTGTGTTGGTGGTAGTTGCGGTTCTGATCTTTCTTCTGATCGCCATGAATTTCACAAAAAAAACAATATACGAGAATTCCAGAACTTCGACTTCTCAGCTGATCAGTCAGGTGAATTATGATATCGATTCCTATATAGACTATATGGAAAATATTTCCTGGGTGGCGGCAAGTGGAAGTGATCTGTCGCGTTATTTATTTAATCAGGAGCAGACGCCTGAGGAAAAGGAGGCTGCGAAAGAGCGGATCCTGACGCAGTTTACTACGATTCTGGAAAGCCGTTCTGATATTTACAATGTTGCGGCTGTTGCAGATAACGGAGAAGCTTTGATCAATTCAGGAGCGGATCGTCTCAATAAGTATGTGGATGTCCGGCAGCAGAGCTGGTATCAGGCGGCGATCCATTCACCGACCGGGATCGCGGTGTCATCTTCTCATGTGCAGAATGCGATCGCAGGCAGCTATCACTGGGTGATCACCTTAAGCCGTGCGATTGTGAATGAGCAGACAGGAGAACGCGAGGGGGTATTTTTTGTCGACTTAAATTACAGTGCGATCAGCAGTCTTTGCAGCAATACATCCATTGGAAGCAAGGGATATATTTTTATTCTGGATGAAAAAGGCAGTATGATCTACCATCCGCAGCAGCAGCTGATCTATGGTGGATTAAAAGAAGAACGGATCGAGGATATCCTGGCTTCAAAAGGGGATTTTCTGGAGACAGAGGAAGGGGAAGACAGTAAGCTTTATACGATGTCAAAATCTGAGAAGACGGGATGGACAGTGGTAGGGGTATCTTATGTGACGGAATTGATGAAAAACAATCGGCAGGCACAGATGTTGTATCTTCTGGCAGCAGCAGGGATTCTGATCGGTGTCATTCTGATTTCCAGCTTCATTTCCAGCGAGATCACCAAACCATTGAGACGCTTAAGAGATTCGATGAGTTGAGTTGTACTTTTGAAGGATAACTAAGCAGCAGAGTCTTGTACGGCGTTCATTATATAAGGATTGAGAAAAGTAGTACTGGACTTAGCATATAGTAAGCGCAATAAAATCCCCAAGGCAGCATGAGTTGCCTTGGGAATTGTTGTTATTTAGTGCCTATTTACCGATTCAGAAAGATCTTGTGAAATCTGAATCTTTGGAGCATCCATCACTTTGACCTGCTCCGGCGCGGTTCTGTGACTGTAAGGTACTCGTCGGTAGTCATTTCGATGGTACAGGCCGCGCTGTCGGGACTGAGGGTAAACGCGGACGCGGACATGAAAATCAACTCCTGCCTGATAGAAAATTGGGTAGAGACGGCAGGGGCAAGGCAGATTTAAAACGGCACTTCAAACTGTGCAAACCGCCAGCCGCCGACCTCCCGCACCATTGTGATGGTGTAGGTGCTTGTGTCCGAGACAAGTCCATCCTGCACAGCCTGGCGGAAGGCTTGGCTGCCGGTATCGTCTGTGGCATAGACCGCTGTGACCCGGATGACAATTTTCTCGATGGAATTCATCTACCCGCCAGCCATCCGCGGTGCGCACAAGGCGGATGGGGTATTCGATGGTGTACACGTCCATATCGTCGGGCGCAAAAGAGTTTGCCCAGTTCCGGTCATAGTGGCTGATCAGCGCAAACACAACGGTGTCGTCGGTTACGGATTCCAAACGGTAGGTGTCGGGGCAGTTGTCCATCACGGTGCGGGAGAGATCGTCATGCATGGGGCATGCCAGCACGGAATCGCAGGAGGTCGCCAGATGCCCGTCCAAATCAATAAATTTTTCGGTGTATAACGGCCCCAGTCGGCGGATAAAATCTGTTGTAAAAACACTCTGCATCAGGTTCGTGAAATCCGTATACGGGTTTTCATACAGCGCGTAATTGCCCACTGTAAGCACAAAAACGCCCTCGCTGTCCGATTGCTGTGTGAACCGCGGGGAGACATCGACCCAGACCAGATTGTCCGGCAGGCTGTACAGGACGTAGTTGAGCTTGTACGCCCCTTCGTACGCCTGTCGCTGTTCTTCATTTAAAAAGGAAAGGTCGTCAAACGCCTTCCCGATTTCCGCCGGGGCGGTGTGGGAAGGCGTGGATGTGCTTTCGGCGGGAGCCTCCGGCACGGCGGCAGGGGACGGCACCGCCGCTGCGCCGGGCGCATCCTGTGCGGCTTGCCTGCCGCAGGCGGAAAGAAGGGCAGCCAAAATCAGACAGAGTGCGCAAAAGCAGAATTTTTTCATAGCAGTACCCTCACACAAAACAAGTTTTATTCGGCCTGCGCCCCAAAGAATTTCGGCAGCATGGCCCGGGCGCGGTGGATGCGTCCGTTTTGTGCAGAAATGTATCTATGGCAACACCGCATAATTCCCGCCTTACGGCTTAAGCACCGCTCCGGCGGCTGCGGCACGGCATCTGCGTTGCCAAAATGCTCGATAATGTCGGGTTGCGGTACCCGCATCGTGCTTCGGGGACAAAAGCCCCTCGCACTCTGCGACCGCTGCCCCTGCTTCGGTTCGCTGTATCCGCCACTGGCGGCGCTCACCTTTGCAGCACAAAGTATTATCTGCGCTTTTGGCTTAGCAGCTGCCGCACCTCGCTCGCCGTATCGGCACTTAGAATTATGCGGTATTGCCCTATAATCCGTAGTATACCGCAAAAAAGTTTCACTGACAATATAAACTGTGCCGCCAGCACTCCGCCCGGGGGATTGCAAAGCACCCGGTATCATGTTATACTACAATAGCAGAGATATAAGTCATACTTGTCATGAACGGACAAAAGGCTTGTAAAACCGGCAGGAAGGCCGGGATTGCAGGCCTTTTGTTTTTTGCGGCAAAATCAAAAGGCAAGAGGTATGGGATTTTATGCTTCTTGAAGCAATTGCAAGCATCAATCAGGCGGTCAACAACTTTGTGTGGGGCATCCCGGCGATGGTGTGCATCATCGGCGTGGGGCTGCTGCTCAGTGTGCGGACTGGCTTTTTGCAGATCCGCAAATTCCCGTATGCGATCAAAACCACCATCGGGCGTATGTTCCGCAAAAAGGATGCCTCTGACGGTGCGATGACGCCGTTCCAAGCCGTCTGCACGCGCTGGCGGGCACGGTGGGCACGGGCAACATTGCGGGCGTTGCGGGCGCTATCGCCATCGGCGGGCCGGGCGCAGTGTTCTGGATGTGGTGCTCTGCGCTGCTGGGTATGTGCACCAAATTTGCGGAGGTCACGCTCGCCGTACATTTTCGGGAGCGCAGCGCCACCGGCGAGTGGGTCGGCGGCCCGATGTACTACATCAAAAACGGTCTGGGCAAGCACTGGCAGTTCCTGGCCGTGCTCTACTCGCTGTTCGGCGTGCTGACGGTTTTTGGCACCGGCAACGCGACCCAGGTCAACACCATCGTCGCCGCCATCGACACGGCCCTGACGGAGTTCAATGTGGTCGGCCAGAACGCGCTTTCCACCCTGAACCTCGTTGTCGGCATCGTTGTGGCAATGCTCGTCGCCATGGTGCTGCTGGGCGGCATCAAGCGCATCGGCAGCGTCAGTGAACGGCTGGTGCCCTTCATGGCGCTGTTCTACATCGTGCTGGCTGTGGGCGTCGTTATTCTGAACATTCAGCGCTTCCCGGCGGTGATCGAGGCCATCTTTGCAGGTGCGTTCAACCCGGCGGCCTTCACGGGCGGCACCATCGGCAGCCTGTTCATCAGTATGCAGAAGGGCGTCTCCCGCGGCATCTTCTCCAACGAGGCCGGCCTTGGCACGGGTTCCATCGCCCACGCCTGTGCCGACATGAAAAAGCCGGTCAAGCAGGGCATGTTCGGCATCTTTGAGGTCTTTGCGGACACCATCGTCATCTGCACGCTGACGGCTATGGTCATTCTGTGCAGCGGCACGACGGTCAACTACGGCACCGCCGCGGGCGCGGAGCTGACGATCTCCGGCTTTACCACGACCTACGGCGGCGGGGCATCCATCTTCACGGCGGTGGCACTGTGCTGCTTTGCCTTCTCCACCATCATCGGCTGGGGGCTGTACGGCTCCCGCTTTATCGCATTCCTCTGCCGCAGCGACAAGGTCGTGCGCCCCTTCTTCGTGGTGTACTCCTTCGTTTCCATCCTGGGTGCTACAATGGACCTAGGCCTGATGTGGAGCATTGCCGATACCTTCAACGGTCTGATGAGCATCCCGAACCTGATTGCGCTGCTGCTGCTTTCCGGCACAGTGGCGCAGCTGACAAAGGAATATTTTGAAAAAGAAAAGGTGTAAGAAATGTTTGTAGGAACTTGGTGGTCCCTGATGCCGCCGATCATCGCCATTCTGCTGGCGCTGCTCACAAAGGAAGTCTATCTCTCGCTGTTCGCTGGCTGTGCGCTGGGTGCGCTGCTGGTGGCAGAGTTTCACCCCTGGGTCGCGTTTGACACACTGTTCAACACGATGATCGACAGCGTCGACTTCTCGATTCTGATGTTCATGATCCTGCTGGGCATGGTCGTTATGCTCATGCAGGAGTCCGGCGGCACCCGCGCTTATGGTGAGTGGGCGGCGAAAAAGCTCAAGAGCAAGCGCGCCACGCTCGTGGCGACCTCGCTGCTGGGTGCGCTGATTTTTGTGGACGACTACTTCAACTGCCTGACCGTCGGCTCCGTCATGCGCCCGGTTACCGACAAGTACAAGATTTCCCGCGCCAAGCTGGCCTACCTCATCGACGCCACGGCGGCCCCGGTCTGCATCATTGCGCCGATCTCGTCCTGGGCGGCGGCGGTCAACTCCTACGTCCCGGCGGGCAGCTCGATGTCCGGCTTTGAGATGTTCGTCCGCACGATCCCGTTCAACCTGTACGCGATGCTGACGCTCTACATGGTGTTCTTTACCTCGCTGCTGGGCTTCGACTTCGGCCTGATGAAAAAGCACGAGCGCAACGCCGCCCACGGTGACCTGTTCACCTCGGGCGGGGAGGTATTCCAAAACCAGGAAATCAAGGACCCAACCGAGGGCGGTAAATTTGCCAAGGGCAAGGTCATTGACCTGATTGCACCGATGATCGTCATGATCTTTACGGCCATCGCCACGATGATCTGGACCGGCTACCTGAACGGCGGCACGAACCTTGTCGAGGACTTTGCCAACTGCTCCTCGTCGGAGTCGCTTGTCTTTGCGGGTCTTGTCACGGTGGGCTTCCTGCTGCTGTTCTACCTGCCGCGCCGCGTTATTGGCTTTAAGGACTTCATGAACTCCGTGCCCGAGGGCGGCAAGCTGATGATGCCGCCCATCCTGATTCTGGTGCTGGCCTGGACGCTGAAGGGCATGACCGACGCACTGGGCATCGGCGACTTTGTGCGCCAGGCCGTCAGCCTGAATGAGGGTCTCATGCGCTTTGTGCCGCTGCTGATCTTCTGCATTGCGATTTTTATTGCGTTCTCCTCCGGCACCAGCTGGGGCACGTTTGCGATTTTGGTCCCCATCGTCGTCAATATGTTCTCCGAGACGGACCCCACCATGATGATCGTAGCGGTATCCGCGGTGCTGGCGGGTGCGGTCTGCGGCGACCATATTTCGCCGATCTCGGATACGACCATCATGTCCAGCTCCGGTGCACAGTCGAACCACATCAACCACGTGCAGACCCAGATGCAGTACGCCATGGTCGTCGTGGCGGCCTGTGTGCCCGGCTACCTGATTGCGGGCTTTACCGAAAACTGGCTCATCACGCTGGTGTCGTCGCTTGCCATTCTGACCGCAGCCCTGCTGTATCTGCGCAGGCGCAGTCTGGCCGAGGACGCCAGGGCATAAAGAAAAAGCAGTGCTTTCCAAGCGGAAGGCACTGCTTTTTTGTAGGGAACAAATTCCGTATCCGCCCGGCCCAAAGCCTTTACTTCAGCGTACCGTCCAGAATCTGCTGGTAATACCACGGCTTCTCGGCGTGGAATACCCGCCCGGCGAGATGCGCAAACCGCGGGTCGCTGATTTGCGCAGGAAAGCGCAGCTCCCACGCGCAGAGCGCCTGATACTTGAACCGCAGCTCGCGGTTGGCGGCGTTGTTGCCGTACTTGGAATCACCCAGAATCGGGCAGCCGATGTGTGCTAAATGCGCGCGGATCTGATGGGTGCGCCCGGTCACAAGCTCGACCTCCAACAGGGCCAGCCGTCCGCTGACAGCCAGCGTTTCATACCCGGTGGTGACCTCCTTCGCGCCGCCCGCCGTCGTGTCGGTGATGCGCACAATGCCGCGCTCGGCGTCCTTCAAAAGGTAAGTCGCGCAGCAGGGCGGCAGGCGGGTTCGGGCGGCCAAACGTCACGCAGAGGTAGCGCTTTTCAATATCGCGCGCCTTAATGGCGGCGGTCAGAAACGCCTCCGCCGCACTGTTCTTCGCCAGCAGCACCAGCCCGCTTGTACCGGTGTCCAGCCGGTGGCAGAGCACAGCGTGGGTAGCCTTGCCCTCGGCGGCCAGCCTCGTTTGCACGCGGCGGAGCAGCGTGTCACTGTCCGGGCCGTCCACAGCAATGCCTGCGGGCTTGCTGGCAATGGTGATGTCGTCGTCCTCATACACAAACACGGCGGCGGGGGTGGGGCGGTTCTCCAGCTGGTCGTCGTTCAGGAACAGCTTGATAATATCGCCGTTCTGCACGCGGGTGGAGAGCGGCTGCTTCTTTCCGTTCAGCTTGATCTTGTTCTCGCGCAGGGCCTTGTTCAGCCGTCCCATGCCCAAAGCGGGAAACTGGTCCATCAGGTACTTGTCCAGCCGCACGGGCAGCAGGCTTTTTACATGCAGTTCTTTCATTTTGTCGTCAACTCCTGATCCCACAAAACCGTGGCATCCTCAATATCCAAGGTGACCATCAGCCAACCGGCGTCGTGGTCATCGACCTTCAAAATCGGGTACTCCTGCCCGCCCGTGCAAAGCAGTGACGCACCGTCCAGCTTGGCACGCGCAAACGGAGAATCCTTAAAGCAGACCGTCTGCTTTGTCTCGTCCAGCACGCCGCGGTTCCACAGCGCGTCGGTGTAGTCTGCCAGGCGCAGGGATAGTGCTCGTCGTAGGGCGTACACAGAGCGTCAAATGTTTGTCCCTGCAGCCCGCGCAATGACATACCAGCTGGCACTGCCGTCGGCGCTCGTCACGCGCCCGCACCAGGCCAGCGCCTTGACCGGTTCCACGGCCTGCAAAAAGGCACCCTCGTCCTCGAACAGGTAGAGCGTGTCACTCCGCGGCGTGCCCGCGTCCAGAGCGTCCAGCGCGGTCTGGCGCTCGGCGGCAAGAGCAGTCTCGTCGTAGCGGGCGGCGAACGGATCGTTCGTCGTCATGCCGTTGTCAGCGGCCCACAGCGCTAAGTGTAAGCTGTCAGCCTGCATGCCCTGCACGGATTCGATGTGGCGGTACTGTGCCGCGCTCTGCCAGAGATCGCTGTCCAGTTCGGACGGGAATGCGTCCGTGACCTGCGCGGCCTGCATGGCGTCGTGCCGCTGGCAAAGCGCCGGGCTTACATCACACAGCTGCACGGCAGCAAACAGTGTGACCCAGACGGCCCCGCGTGGCAGACGCGCCAGCCCTGCGAACGCTGCCAGCGTCAGCAGGTAGTAGACGGGCCAGAACAGCCGCCCGCCGGAGCGAAAGACCGAGAACAGCTTAATAAAAGAAGCGGGCAGCGGCAGCGTGGCCAGCGTCACGCCGTTGGCAGTGATGACGTTGCTGACGGCAAACGCGGTCAGCACAGCGCAGACCGCGCACAGCGCCCAGTGACGGCGCACAGCGCCCAGGATATGCCGCCACGCTGACACGACCACGACAGGCAGTGCAGCCAGCACGCCCAGCCCCAGATAGGCAAAGGCGTCATAGTTGCCGTCGACCTGATTCTGTGCGGGCAGCAGGCGGCTGTACAAAACGCCGTTCACACCCGCCGGGTTCCACAGCGCGTTCAGGTTCATGGCAAAATAGCCGTACAGCGCCTGCCCGCCGCTGGTGGCTGTGCCGTAAAGCAGCCCCAGCGCCCAGCCCAGCGCCGCGGTGCAGAGCATGTTGCCGCCCAAAAACAGCGCGGGCCGCAGCCATTGCCGCTGCTTTACGGCGTACTCAAGCAAAAGCGCCAGTGTGACAGCGTAGGTCATGGGCAGAAAATACGGGTGGATACCGACGGCCAGAATGTTGATGACAAACAATCCGCGCGACGCAAACCGGCTCTGTCGGCGGCAGACAAAATAACAGTACAGCGCCACCAGCACAAGCCACTGCGCGCCGAGCGAGGTGTGCCGGAACGCGCGTTCCAGTAAAATCGGGCTGGCCGCAAACACAAGCGAGCCCGCCAAAGGGGCGGCAAGCCCCTCAGCAAACAGCCCGCACAGCAGCGCCGCAAAGCCGCCCTGCAAAGCAAAGCAGACAAGGGTAAACCAGCCGAAATACTGGAACGTCCCGCCCAGCGCTGCCGCCAGCGGGCGGCACAGCACAGCCAGCAGCGGGATAGAATCGGTGTACGCAACGCTGACGCCCTGCGGCGCGTTGACGGCCTGCGTTACGCCGAGCGGCCAGCCCGGCGCACTGCTTCGGTAGAACAGCCAGCCCGCGTAGTGCTGCTGGATGTCCTTTTCAATGTAGCCGCCGCGGCAGAAGGCGTCGTTGGCTACGTCCAGTGGTGCAAGGCCGTACACCAGCAAAAATACGGCAGCGCCGAGCAGCGCCCCCAGCCAGAACAGCGGCGCTGCGGGTAGATTTATGGTTCAGCATACCATGCCTCACAGGGTCCAATAGAAAAAGCCGAAACAACCGGTAAAGCTGTTTCGGCTCGGGTAAATGCCGCTGACCGGGATCGAACCGGTACGGTATCGCTACCGAGGGATTTTAAGTCCCTTGCGTCTGCCAGTTCCGCCACAGCGGCATAATATATGTATTGTAGCGCAAGAAGGCGGAAATGTCAATCTTCCCGCCGCGTCTTTTTGCCGTCTTTTTGCGGAACGGGTGCAAAAAGCGGACTCCCCGCCCGACGGCACAAAAAATTCACCTTCTGCCGCTTGTGCTTTTGCTTCGAATTTGTTATACTAATGTGGTATGTTTGGATAGGTGCGCCCATTTGGGCGTTTATATAAGGAGAAATTCACTTGGAAAAACTGACCTACACCCACAACGCCGCCGCCGCCAAGGCGCTGGCGGCGTTCTATGAGACACCGCCGCTGGCGTATGTACGCAGCTACGGCTGCCAGCAGAACGTCAACGACGGCGAGAAGATCAAGGGCGTTTTGCAGGATGTCGGCTACGGCCTGTGCGACAATGTCGAACACGCCGACCTCATCCTGTTCAACACCTGCGCCGTGCGTGAGCACGCCGAGCAGCGCGTTTTCGGCAATGTCGGCGCGCTGAAAAAGCTCAAGGAGCAGAACCCGCGCCTGATGATCGGTGTCTGCGGCTGCATGGCCCAGCAGGAGCACATCGTCGAAAAGCTGCGCCAGAGCTACCCCTATGTAGACCTTGTCTTTGGCGTGGACGGCATTGACCGGCTGCCCGCTATGCTGGCCGAGCGCATCCGCAAGGGCAAGCGCTATCTGGAAAAGCCCGCCGAGCGCAACGCCGTGGTCGAGGAGCTGCCCATCCGCCGCGATTCCGGCTTCCGCGCGTGGCTGCCCATCATGTACGGGTGCGACAACTTCTGCACCTACTGCATCGTGCCCTACGTCCGCGGGCGGGAACGCAGCCGCGAGCCCGCCGCAATTCTGGCGGAGTTCAGGCAGCTTGTCGAGCAGGGCTATAAGGAGATCACCCTCCTGGGCCAGAACGTCAACAGCTACGGCAAGGGGCTGGAACATCCCATCGACTTTGCCGACCTTTTGAACCTGCTGTGCGAAGTCCCCGGCGACTACCAGATCCGCTTCATGACGAGCCACCCGAAGGACGCCAGCCGCAAGCTCATCGACACGATTGCCGCGCAGGAGCATCTGTGCAAGCATATCCACCTGCCCGTGCAGTCCGGCTCGGACCGGCTGCTCAAGGAGATGAACCGCCACTACAACGTCGCGCAGTACATGGATCTGATCCGCTACGCCAAGGAAAAAATTCCCGGTGTGACCTTCTCCAGCGACATCATTGTCGGCTTCCCCGGAGAGACGGAGGAGGACTTTGCTGCAACGCTCGACCTCATCCGTGAGGTGGGCTATATGCAGCTGTTTACCTTCATCTATTCCAAGCGCACCGGCACCCCGGCAGCCAAGCTGCCCGACCCAACGACCCACGCTGAGAAGGCCGCCCGCATGGACCGCCTGCTGAAAACGCAGGAGGAGTTCGCCTTTGCCGCCACCGCCGCCATGGCAGGCAGGACCGTCCGCGTGCTGGTCGAGGCTGCGGGCCGCAATGAGGGCACCGTCAACGGACGTCTCGACAACAATCTGGTCGTGGAGTTCAAGGCTCCTGAAAGTCTTATCGGCCAGTGGGCCGACGTCCACATCACCGGCTCGCGCGCCGCACTGCTTGTGGGCGAGCTTGCTGAATAAACCCATACATTATATATTTATAAGGAGAATTTTACAATGGATTGCATTGATCTTTTTAAGAAAGCCGCCGCTGCCCTGCAGACTGACCCCCGCTACCTGGAGCTGGACGCTGCCCGCCGTGAGAACGACATGGACGAGGAGCTGCAGAACATGATCGGTGAGTTCAACCTCGCCCGCCTCGACCTGAACAATGAGAGTGCCAAGGCCGAGACCGATGCCGCCCGCGTAGCCGAGCTGAACCAGCGCGTCAACGACCTGTACAGCCAGATCATGGCCAGCGAGGGCATGGTCCGCTACAACGCCGCCAAGGCCGAGTGCGAGGCAATGGTCAGCCACATTGACGCCATCATCAACACCGCTATGAACGGCGGCGACCCCATGACCGTGCAGGCCCCCACCGGCGGCTGCACCGGCAGCTGCTCCACCTGCGGCGGCTGCCACTAAAGCTTGAGGCGCGGGGCATAGAGGCCGTAGGGGCGCATTCTATATGCGCCCGCAGCACTGTACGCAGCCGCATACCTTCCGGGCGGATATGGAATCCGCCTCTACAAGAACAACATACCAACAAGAATCAACAGGAGTGTGAAACATGGCCGAGCAAGCAGTATCGCCCATGATGCAGCAGTATTTTGAAATCAAAAAACAGCATCCCAACGAGATTCTGTTCTACCGCGTCGGTGACTTCTATGAAATGTTCTACGACGACGCGCTGACGGCTTCGCGGGAGCTGGAACTGACGCTGACCGGCAAAAACTGCGGCAAGGAAGAACGCGCCCCTATGTGCGGCGTGCCGTTCCACTCCTACGAGACTTACATGGCACGCCTGGTCGCCAAGGGCTACAAGGTCGCCATCTGTGAGCAGATGGAGGACCCTGCCCTCGCCAAGGGTCTTGTCAAGCGCGACATCATCCGTGTTGTCACGCCCGGCACGGTCATTGAAAGTAGCATGCTGTCCGAGGATAAAAACAACTATCTGGCGAGCATTTATTGCAAGCGCACCCGCGGCCGCTGGCGTGCGGGCGTCTGCTTTGCGGACGTTTCCACCGGCGAGGCCTACGCCACAGAGCTGAGCGCTGAAAAAATCGGCGGAGCCATCATCACTGAGCTGTGCCGCTATATGCCCAGCGAGATTTTGATCTGCCCGCCGATGCTTGACTTTAAAGATGTCACGACCTACATCAAGCAGCACACAAACGCCCTGGTCGAGCTGCGCGAGGACGCCTGCTTTAAGGACGCCGTCATGGAGCAGACCATGGCCGGCCAGTTCGGCACCGACTGGCGCACGACCCTCGGCTATGAGAAGGACGCGCTTGTCCCGTATGCTGTGGCGGCGCTTCTCAACTACCTGCACGAGACCCAAAAGCACGGCGTTGAGCGCATCAAGACCGTGCAGAACTACGCCGACGCACAGTATATGCGCCTGTCGCCTGTGACCCGCGCAAATCTGGAACTGACCGAGACGATGCGCGGGCGCGAGAAGCGCGGCACGCTGCTCTGGGTGCTCGACAAGACCGAAACCTCGATGGGCAAGCGCCTGCTGCGCTCCTGGATCGAGCAGCCCCTTGTGGACGCCGACGCCATCAACGCGCGGCTCTGTGCGGTGCAGGCGCTCTATTCTGCCAGCATCGCCCGCGCCGATTTGAAAGAAGCCCTCGGCCATGTCTTTGACATTGAGCGGCTGACGACCCGCATTCTCTACGGCTCCGCCACCCCGCGCGAGGTCAAGGCGCTGGGGGATACCTGCGCCATGCTGCCCCAGGTCAAGGCCCAGGCTGCGGCCTGCGGTGCGCCGCTGCTGACGCAGCTGGCTGACCAGATCGACCTGCTCGAGGATGTTTTGCAGAACATCCAGACCGCCCTTGTGGATGACCCGCCCGCCAACATGAAGGACGGCGGCGCTATCCGCGCGGGCTTCAACAGCGAGGTCGATGAGCTGCGCGACATCATGCACGGCGGCAAGGGGTATCTGTCAAACCTTGAGGCCCGCTACCGCGAGGAGACCGGCATCCCCAAGCTGAAGATCGGCTTCAACAAGGTGTTCGGCTACTATATTGAGGTCAGCCGCTCCTACACCGACTCGGTGCCCGATACCTTCACCCGCAAGCAGACGCTGACGACGGGCGAACGCTACATCACGCCCGAGCTGAAGGAGCTGGAAAATAAGATCCTCGGCGCGAACGAGCGCCTGCTGGTTCTGGAACACCAGCTGTTTGCCGACCTGCTTTCGTCGATCTCCGCCGAGGTCGTCCGCATTCAGCGCACGGCATCGGCTGTGGCCCAGCTCGATGTGCTGGCAGGCTTTGCCGAGGCGGCGCTGCAAAACAACTACGTCATGCCAAACGTGGATGAGAGCGGCGTTATGGAGATCAAGGAGGGCCGCCACCCGGTCATTGAACAGATGCTCAAGGGCAGTCTGTTTGTGCCCAACGATACGATGCTCGACGAGGACGAGAACCGGATGCTGCTCATCACCGGTCCGAACATGGCCGGTAAATCTACGTACATGCGCCAGAATGCGCTGATTGCCCTGATGGCGCAGATCGGCAGCTTTGTGCCTGCCGCCGCGGCGCATATCGGCGTGGTGGATGCCATCTTCACCCGCGTCGGCGCGTCGGATGACCTCGCCGCCGGGCAGTCGACCTTCATGGTCGAGATGACCGAGGTCGCGGAGATCCTGAAAAACGCGACGAAGGACAGCTTAGTGATTCTGGATGAAATTGGCCGCGGCACTTCGACGTTTGACGGCATGAGCATTGCGCGCAGTGTGGTAGAATTTATCTGCGAGAACATCGGCTGCAAGACGCTGTTCGCCACGCACTACCACGAGCTGACGAGCATGGAGCAGGATATTCACGGCGTCAAAAACTATAATATCGCCGTCAAAAAGCGCGGCGAGGACATCACGTTTTTGCGCCGCATTGTGGCAGGCCCCGCCGACGACAGCTACGGCATCGAGGTCGCGAAGCTCGCGGGTCTGCCCGGCAGCGTGACAAAGCGCGCCCACGCCGTGCTGCGCCAGCTGGAGGCCAGCGCACCGGGACGCAATAACACGATGCAGCTCGATTTTGACACCGTCGAGGCTTACAACAACCCCAGCGTACCCAGCGAGGTCGTCGAAAAGCTCCACAATGTAGACATTGAGACACTGACCCCGCTGGAGGCGCTGAACTTCCTGTACGAGCTGAAAAATACACTGGACAAAGACTAAAGGCAGGTGAAAACCATGGCGGAAATTCGTGTACTGGACAAGCATACCGCAGAGCTGATCGCAGCGGGCGAGGTCGTCGAACGGCCCGCCTCCGTGGCGAAGGAGCTGCTGGAAAATGCCATCGACGCAGGCGCGACGCAGATCACGCTGTCGGCGGTGCGCGGCGGCATCCAGCAGCTGCAAATCGTAGATAACGGTTCAGGCATAGAAGCGGAATATATCGATAAAGCGTTTATCCGCCATGCCACCAGCAAGATCGCGACGGCGGAGGATCTCGGGCACATCCATACCTTGGGCTTCCGCGGCGAGGCACTTGCCTCCATTGCCAGCGTTGCCCGCGTCGAGGTGCTGACCCGCACAGAGGCCGACGAGTACGCCTGCTGCTACCGCATCGAAGGCGGCGAGGAGCGTGGGATGGAGCCCGGCGCACGCCCCGTCGGCACGACCATCACGGTCAGTGACCTGTTTTACAACACGCCCGCCCGCATGAAGTTTTTGAAAAAGGACGCCAGCGAGGGCACGTTTGTGGCTGAGACCGTCCTGCACGCGGCGCTGTCCCACCCGGAGATCAGCTTCCGCTATCTGCGCGACGGCAAGCAGCAGTATGTGACCCCCGGCGACGGCGACCTGCGCAGTGCGGTCTACGCGGTCCTGGGCCGTGAATTTGCCCGCGACCTGCTGCCCGTGGACGGCGGCAGCGAGCTGTACCATGTGACCGGCCTGGTCACGCCGCCGCGTGCCTGCCGCGCCAGCCGCGGTGCGCAGCATTTCTTTGTTAATGGCCGCTACGTCAAAAACCGCACAATGATGGCGGCGCTCGAAAACGCCTACAAGGGCACGATGATGCAGGGCAAGTTCCCGGGCGCGGTGCTCATGCTGGAGCTGCCGCCCGACATGGTCGATGTCAACGTCCACCCGGCGAAAACCGAAATTCGCTTTGCGAAAGAGAGTGACGTCTTTGACGCTGTCTACCGCGCTGTTCGCGCCGCGCTGGCAACGCCCGGCAGCGGCGAGTGCCGCTTTGAGATGGGCCACGCCGCGCCCGAAGAAAAGCCCGGGCAGACCGTGCTGCAGCCCGCCGCCCCGGCACCTGCCGCGCGGCCCGCTGCAGCCCAGCCGAAAAAGGGCGGCTTCACGACGCTGTCCGCGGCAGAATACCGCGCTTTGAACGGTCTGACCGCGCCCGTGCCTGCGCGCCCGCTGCCGACGGCGCAAGGCGTTCGGAATGCACAGGGCACACAGCCTGTCCCGGGCGTGCTGGAGGCACAGTCCCCGAAGCCCGCCTACACGGCGGGACCTGCACCGAGACCGCTGACCCCGGTCACGCCGGTGACGGCGGTTGAAACGCCCGCGTCGGAGCCCGTAACGATTCCCGCCCCGCAGCCGATGCCCACGGCGTCAGCGATGACACGGTGCTGGATATCCTGCCGGAGCTGCCCGACGAGGCCCCCGCGACAGGCCCCCGAGACGGATTACGTTCGGAACGACCCGCATGCTTTAAGCGCTCTGCCCGACATGGTCAGCACACGTCCCGAGCAGACGACGCTGACCCCGCCGCCTGCAAGCGAGCCGCTGCGCCTTGTCGGCGAGGTGTTCAAGACCTATATCATCACCGAGCGCGGCAGTGAGCTTTGCCTTATCGACAAGCACGCTGCGCATGAGCGCATTCTGTTTGAGCAGCTGGCCAGGGACTACGGCAGCGTGCCGTCCCAGATGCTGCTTGTCCCCGTGCAGGTCAATCTGACCGCCGCGGAAAAACAGGCCGTTTTGCAGAACCTTGACCTTCTGACCGATGCCGGCATCGAGGCCGAGGACTTCGGCGGCTCGACTGTTGTCGTGCGCGCCGTGCCCGCGGACGTGCCGGTGGACGATGTAGAGGATATGATCGTGGAGCTGGCGGCAAAGCTCGCCGACGGCGGACGCGACGCCCTGCGTGAAAAGACCGAGTGGGTGCTGCATTCCATCGCCTGCCGCGCGGCCATCAAAGCGGGGAACCGCACGAACGCCGCCGAGATGCTCGCGCTGGCCCAGCGCATCATGGACGGCACGGTCCCGCCGTTCTGCCCGCACGGGCGGCCCTGCGTATTGAAAATCACCCGGAAGGAGCTGGAAAAGCAGTTTGGCCGACTTGTCTAAACCCCGCGTCGTCGCCGTCGGCGGGCCGACGGCCAGCGGCAAGACCGCACTTTCCGTCGCGTTGGCCAGAGCCTTTGACGGCGAGATCATCAACGCAGACTCGATGCAGATTTACAAAAATCTCGACGTAGGCACGGCAAAGCCGAGTGCGGAGGAGCGGCAGGGGATACCGCATTATCTTTTGGACTTTCTGTCGCCGGAGACCCCCTACAGCGTGGCGGACTTCACCGCCGCCGCTGACCCGCTGATACGGGACATCACGGCCCGCGGCAGACTGCCCCTCGTCGTGGGCGGCACGGGGCTGTATATCACCAGTCTTTTGAGCGGTATGGCGTTTGCCCCGGAAAAGACCGACCCCGCCATCCGCGCCCGATTACAGGCGCGGGCGGACACTGAGGGCGGCGCGGCACTTTACGCCGAGCTGCAAAGGATCGACCCCGACTACGCCGCTCAGGTCCACCCAAACAACCTGCCGCGCGTCATCCGCGCACTGGAGCTGTTTGAAGCCACAGGCCGCCGCATGAGCGACCAGCGCCGCGAGGCCAGGCCCGCCGAGGCACCCTACCATGCGCTCTGCCTCTGCCTGACCTGCCGGGACCGCGCAGTGCTGTACAGCCGCATTGACCGCCGCGTGGACGAAATGGTCGAAAACGGTGTGCTGGACGAAGCAAGACAGGTCTACGACCACCGCGATGCTTACCGCACGGCGGCGCAGGCCATCGGCTACAAGGAATTCTTCCCGTACTTTGAGGGCACGGCCAATCTGACCGAATGCACCGAGCGTCTCAAGCAGGCAACGCGCAACTACGCCAAGCGCCAGCTGACCTGGTTCCGCCGTCAGAACGACGCGGTGTGGCTCTATCTGGATGAGGAGGATGTCACCGAGCGCGCCTGCACGCTGGTGCGGGCCTTTTTGCACAACGAAGAATAACGGAAAGGAGGGTGCACCGTGAGCAACCGGCAGGACCGCCCGCTGGCAAAAAAACTTTTACACGCGCTGGGTCTGCTGGCACTGGCACTCTTCCTGCTGTATGTTGCCGTCCAGTTCGTGCTGATCTTCCATCGGTCCTACAAGACCGAGACCGCCATCCGCTACACGCTGGCCGAAAGCCTGAACCTGACCGGCGTTGTGGCATTTGACGCTGTGGATGTGCCGGGCAGCGGCAATCTCGGTTATCTTGTGCAGGATGGCGAGCGCGTGACGAACGGCACGGTGGTAGCCGAATGCTACACCGATGACACCCAAGGCCTACAGCGTGAGCGTCTGGACCGGCTCGAGCGCTCCATCACGCTGCTTACGAAGTCGCAGAATTCTGCCGGCAGTGAGCTTTCGGTGCTGACAAACCAGACGAAGCAGGCGTTGTACAACCTGCTGGATAAGCTGGACACTGCCCAGTATACCGGCATCTCCGACGCGCAGGACAGCTTTCTGCTGGCCCAGAACCGTCTGCAGATCAGCACCGGGCAGACGGCGGATTTCTCCCAGTCCATCGCAGCGCTGCAGACCGAGTACGACGGCATCAAGGCACAGCTCGACACGCTGCAGACCGTCACCGCCACAACGAACGGCTATTTCAGCCGCACGGAAGCCTCGCCCGCCATCCGGACGGACTGCCGGGCGCTGGCCGATGCCGACCCGGCCACGCTGCAAAAAATGCTGGCAGACGGCTTCCCGGCAGCGGATACAAACCGCGCCGGACAGATCGCGACGGGCTTCAGCTGGAAATTCTACGCGGTCTGCGATTTGGATACCGCCGCACGGTTCGACGGTCTGTCCACGGTGAAAATCAGCGTACCCGGCAAGCAGAACACCCCGCTTTCCGCTACGGTGGAGGAAGTCACCGAGGACAAGGACAACGGCATTGCCAAGATCGTGCTGCAATGCCAGACCATCAGCGCGAGCTGCTGGGCTTGGGCTGCGAGACCGTGCAGGTCGATTTAAAAACCTACGAGGGCATCCGCATCGACAAGGCGGCGCTGCATATCGTGAACGGTCAGCGCGGTGTCTATGTCAAGTACGGCAACCTGCAGCGCTTTTTGAAGATCACAACGCTGTATGAGAACGACAGCTACATTCTTGTCCCGGAGGACGGCAAGCTCGGCAGTGCAAATGAGGTGCGCCTCTATGATGAGATCATCGTGCAGGGCACAAATTTGGAGGATGGCAAACTATTGTAACGAAAATACGCCGTTTGTATTGACAAGACTGCCAAAAAAGAAGATAATATTTAATGTATATCGCTGTAATAACGCGCTGACGTAAACGGCGCTTTCTGATCAAAGGAGTTTTACGACCATGTCCATGCTTGACAGTTTGAGAAGCAAGCTCGGTATCGACCCCGAAGCAGATTCCTATGTAGATGACACTGAAGAGAATGTTTTCCCCGGCGGGCAGGGGGCTGCAGCTGCGCAGGAGTATACCCAGCAGCAGGAGATCAAACAGCACAGCAATAAGGTCGTGAACATCAACGCGACGACCCAGCTGCAGGTCGTTCTGGTCAAACCGGAACGCTTTGACGATGCGTCCAGCATTGCGGACCAGCTCAACGCCAAGCATACTGTGGTGCTGAATCTGGAGTCTGCCAGCAAAGAGGTCTCCCGCCGTCTGATCGACTTCCTGTCCGGTGTAGCGTATGCCAACAACGGCCAGATCAAGCGCGTGGCGACCAGCACCTTCATTATTACGCCGTACAACGTTGATATTATGGGTGACCTGCTCGACGAGCTGGAAAACAATGGCGTCTTCTTCTGATACCGCCAATGCGGTGCGCGGCTTTGTGCCGCCGCAGAATGACGACGAGCGCCGCCTGATGCGCCGTGTCGAGGAGCTGTGCCGCGTTGCGGTAAACCGCGGCATCCCGCGTTATACGGGTTTTCTCTCGGACCGGGAGCAGAGCCTGGCGCAGGCCGCCTGCAACAAGGCCGGGTGCAGCTGCATCCGCTTTTGGGGCGGTTTTGACGCGGCAGAACGCCGGGTGCTCTGTATTGAGCCGCCCGACGCCTGGCAGGAAGAACCGCTGGCCTACCTGCAATGCACCGCTTACGGGGATAAGCTGCCGACCCACCGGGACTATCTCGGTGCGATTCTGGGCCTTGGCCTTGAGCGCAGCTGCGTGGGGGACCTGCTGGCAGACCCCGAGCGTGAGGACACATTTTACGCGGTGATCCTCGCTGACAAGCAGGAATTTATAAACGCGGAGCTGACCGGCGCAGGGCACTGCACCGTGCACACTGCGTGCATCGACGCACTGCCCGCCAGTCTGGCCGAAAGCCGCGAGCGCACCCTGCAGGAGGCTACCGTGCCGTCACTGCGTGCGGACGCGGTGCTGGCAGCCATGCTGCACACCTCCCGCACCCGT
>ENA-OQDA01000311-OQDA01000311.1-human-gut-metagenome-genome-assembly--contig:-NODE-311-length-20725-cov-3.520973_pt1 | contig 20725 bp, 20 predicted proteins | sample MGYA00242771_ERZ504603 | MGnify/ENA primary metagenome ERZ504603 (study PRJEB26092, sample SAMD00036328) | human gut metagenome | host: Homo sapiens | study: EMG produced TPA metagenomics assembly of...
GGGATTCGGGGCGCCCTGTTGGCGTGGCCCGACGGTGGATTAAGGCTTTGCCGGCGGGGCGGCGCCAACATGGGCCGGCGGCGAGCGGGATTCGGGGCGCCCTGTTGGCGTGGCCCGACGGTGGATCAAGGCTTTGCCGGCGGGGCGGCACCAACATGGGCCGGCGCCGGGCGGGAGAAAGGGAGAAAGTGATGTTGACGCCCTTGTTTTTCCGCCTCATGCATCAACTCCACTTTCAGAGTTAATGCATGAGTACCCGTTTCTCCATCCCATGCATCACTTCTAATCATTTTTATACTATTTTTCTTCTACTTTACTTTCAATCAGGTATTAAAGTGATGCATAAGCAGCTGTTTTCAGCATTCCGACATCACATCTTGCCATTTCCGCCGGCATCTTTTCTCTAATCTGCCCGGCGACCACAACAAAATGATGCAGGAATCTCTTTTTTCCGCGTTCCTGCATCATTTTCCTGATTTTGTCCCGGCCGCCCGACTTAGACTCGGGCCGCTCTTAGATGAAAAGAGATGCGCGAAGGGCTTTCACGGCCTTCGTGCATCTCTTCCCATCATTAGAAATTCCAAAAGGAAAGAATTGACGACGAACACCCACATTTCCCTCCTTTCGTCGTCAATTCTAATCATCTTCTCATGCCGCCTGCTCTAATCTGCATGCGGCGTCACGAAAAATTGACGACAGACCTTCTGTTCCGGGTAGTCTGTCGTCAATCTAACGATTTCTTCACGCTTTATGCTCTAATTTAAGTTAATCCTGAGTCAAAATTCCCTTCATTTAGCCCGGATTTTCTTCTTCCGGGGCCTCACCCTTCCCTCTTCTCCGTGCATTCAGCTCTAATTCACACGACGGCCACAAGGGAGTTGACGACGAAACCTCGGTTCCGAGCGTTTCGTCGTCAATTTTCGAAGATATCTCGCAAACGGCCCGAATTAGACTCGGGGCGGTGTGCCCAGTCGCCTTTGTATGCTAGCCTTCCTGACACAGTTTTCGACTGTGGGCTTTTGCCAATTCCAATCCTTTCCGGTTATACTCTTTCCGGAATTCATCCCGGATAATTTCTGCGGGGCGACCGCCCGGTTCCAGTTTGCGCCACTGGAAATCCAACGCTTCCCGGATATATGCCCACTCGTCGGAGGCGGAGCCCGTCACCGGTGCTGCAATCCCAACGGATGTGGGGCTGTCACCGTTGGCGGAGCCTCCACCAATCGCGGAGCCTGTCACCGGCGCTGCCAATCCCCTCGGGGGCGGAACCGACAACAGGGGCAACGCCACCCTCAGGGGTGGAGCCGCCACCTCTCTCAAAGAACTCTTCCATTTCCTGCAAAGCCTGCACCGCGTTCTCCCGGATGCTGAGGCCGTTGGAAAGGCAAGTGGAATCATCGAACAGCGCGGCGCGCTTCATGTCACGAAGCGCCCGAAGCTGCTCGCCCTCCGGGAACGGTTTCGGCGCCCGACTCGCCAGGTACACCATCAGGAGATGTAGAAACCGCACATCCTCCCGGAAAATCCCGATTTCCGAGTACGGGTTTTCATCGATAATCCGAATCTCGATATGGCTCACCCCTTCCCGCCGCAGGCGTTCCAAATCATACAGCCCCGCTGACTTCAGCCGCACCGGATAGTACAGCTCCGCCGGGGACATCAAAGTCCCGTCCTCCGTGTATTTTAGGATGGAATCCACGTACCCCTCCAGGCTGCGGTAATCCAGCACCGGCTCGAAATCGTTCCAATAGCCGATTTCACTGCTCCGCGGACTGGCATACTTCAGGCAAGGCGTGCCGTCTTTTTTCCCCGGACAAAAATAGCTTTCATCCAGTACCGGACTCGCCGCAAAAAGATACACGATCAGCCACGCGTACCGGGTGGTCCACGCCGCCAAATTCAAATAGGCGGCATCCGCACTCCGGCGCTTTTCGCCGGCACAGCCGGTTCCAACGCCGGCATCCCCTATTGCCGAAATTGCTTCCCAGAATTTCTCCGGAAAAGACAGGTTAAAGTGAATCCCGGAATACAGCATCAACTGCGTGCCGTACCGGTCTCTCAAATGGTTCCGGTAGGCCGTCTTCCATGCCTTCTCCCCGTAAAACTCCATGGGTGGATTCTCCCCTTCCGCCTGAACATAGGGCGGGTTGCTGAAAGGCCACAGGTACTCCGGCCCGGTCTCCCGTTTTTCCAGCACTCGGGCCGCCTTCCGGTGCAGCCGCCGCAATGCCTCCCAAACCTCATCCGCGGAATCGCACACATCCGTGACAAATTCCAATTGATTCCCACTGAAATCCACATCCAATTCCACATCCTCCTGGAACGGGTGGGCCGTCTGAGCCAGCCGGCCGCGTCGGTCTACACGAAGACTTTCTTTTTCCAGCCCCATTCGTGCTACCAAAATATTTTTATCCAGTCGTTTCATATTTTTACTCCTACCCCAATATGGAAACGATTTTATCACGACAAAAATCTCATCGCAAGGAAATTCAGAGTGATTTGATAGGAATTTTCATGAAAGATTTGTGAAAGGTGTTGCATTTCCTTGAAATCAATGGTATTGTAACTTTCGTAGAAAATTTTTCCTAAGGAATATGAAGGGAGTTATATAAATGGCAATTACGAAGGACAACGTCATCGGCGAAGTTATCACCGCACATCCGGAACTGATCGAGACATTCTTCCAGAACGGAATGATGTGCATCGGCTGCCCGGCTTCTCAGGGTGAGTCCATCGAGCAGGCATCCCAGGTTCACGGCCTCGACGCGGACGCACTGGTAAGCGCTCTGAACGACGCACTAAAAGCAGAATAGTCCGCGGCTCTAGGCGACCGGCTCGTCGAGCTCGATCGGCGGAGCGCATATCAGGGGTCGGCGAAGCCGACCAAACATGAAGATGGGTCGATTCCGGCGCAGCCGGAATCGACCGATTATTGGAGATGTAAAAACCAATCCTTTAAGTTGGTTTAAGGTTTTTGCATATAATAATAACTGTAAACAGAAGAGATGCTGTTTACAGAATTCTATCACCACCCAATCTCAAACATAAGTTAACACGAAGGAAAAGACAAGGCACCCCCCATCGCCTTGTCTTTTTCGTTGCTTTTTTTGGCTCTTCACTTTTTCCTCGTCGGCGGCTACCGGACCTTCACCACACACACAGCTTTCAGCTTCCGGTTTTCCTTGGAACGGGCGGTGACCCGGATTTTGGCGCCGCGGCGGGCGCTGCTCCGGATGGTCACCTTTCCGGATTTGGTCACCTTGGCATACTTCCGGTTGGACACCGTCCAGGTGACGCTGCGGTTGGTGCCGTTGGCGGAAGCCTTCAGCTTTATGCTCTTTCCCCGCTTCAGGCTCACGGATTTTCGGTTCATCTTCACCTTGGTGCAGATTTTTCCGAAATGCACCGTAATCGTGGCATCCTTCGTGGCCTTCAGCTTGATGCTTTGGCCTTTCTTTGCGGCCGACGTCGGCTTCTTGAAGCTCTTCTTTTTGCCGTAACGGCTGATGCTGTAGGAATAGACGTAGGATCCCTTCTTCGGAGTGATTTTCAGCGTAATGGTCTCCCCGTTCAGAACGCCGGCGGTGCCGGTGACCGTGCCGGAGCCCTTGCCGCTCTTCTTCACTTTGAAGGTGCGGTATGCACTTTCAACCGGGATGCTCTTGAACGTCTCATAGGTGATATCGTCATCGTAAGACACGTATTCAGCATAGAACCGGTTTCCGGCTGACGAACCGTAAGCTGCCGTCTCCTGACCTTTTCCCCAGAGGGTATAGCTCAGGGCCTCGGTTTTGCCGGTGGAGGTGTTGAACCGATAGGTATCTCCCTTGCCGTCGGAGGAGGCGCCGCCGAACACGATGCCCTTGGCATCCAGGCCCACGGCGCAGCTTACCAGATTCTGTTCAAAAACATCCTGCGTAAGGGTTGTGTTCAGTACCTTTGGCAGGGTACCCGCCTTCTGCCACTTGCTGCCGTTAAAGGCCATCACGTCGTAATTGAGTCCATTGCTGTTCCGGCCCAGGACGTAGTACAGTTTTCCGTTCTGAGCGAAGGCCTTACCGTCGTACAGACCTTCCGGCAGGTTCGCCTTCTTCTTCCACACGGCGCCGGATTTTACCGGGCAGCTCCAGGTCTCAGCGGACGGCATAATCTTCTTGCCTTCCTTCTTTGCGCCGCCCGTCAGATACAGGTTCCCGTTCATCCCTGCCAAAGCGGTGCAGCCGGCGCTCTCTTCATCGATGGTGCTCGGCATGCTGCCCTTGTCAATCAGCGTGTCGGAATATACCGTCCAGTTCTTCTTGCTACCGGTCAGATCCATGCCTACCAGCATGTAGGACTTCCGGTCACCCAGATCGCAGCAGATTACCTCATAGACGTTGCCCCTCATATACGTCGCGTTGGTCACCAACGTAATTTCCGGGCGTTCCCCCTTCTTGAGCTTCCAGAGGAAATGCTTCTTCTCCTGACTCTTCGCATACTTCGTCACTGCATCATCCAGGCTCTGACCCACCCGGTCGTAGTCGTCCTTATCCACGGTATACAGGTTTCCGCTTCCCGCATCGTATCCCAGTTTCCGGATATCATTCGGAATCCACTGGACGTTATCGCCATCGGAGCTTGCATCCTCCTCGTCGTCGAGCAGGTCCTTGGATGAGGAACTCTTGTTGCGGGCCGCCGCGTCGCTGCGTTCTTCCTCTTCATCCGACAGGACGAACTCCTTCTTGTATTCGGCATTTCCTTTTACCAGATAGAAGGTGCCTCTGCCCGTCTTCTCTCCGTTTTTTAAGCTAAAAGCAATACTGCTTCCCGCCAGGTTGTACGAGGATGCATTGGAGATGGTGATTTTGCTGCCGTCGGAGGACACATCCTTGGAAGCGATGTCTCGCTTGGTGTCCTGAACCGTATTGGTCACCGTGATTTCCGGATTGGTTCCGAATCCGGCACCCTCCAGAATCACCTGATTTTTCTTCGGGTCCACCTTGGCCGACCGGACGGCCGGTTTGGCGGAAACGCTGTTGGCGGTGTATTCGTCGAAATCGATTCCGCCGCCGGTGGATACTTCGTTCTTATATCGATCGTTGGTGGTCTGATACAGGATGGATTTCAGCTGCTTCGCATCCGCAGACGGATTCATCGCCGCAATCAGGGCCACGGAACCGGTGACCACCGGAGTGGCCATGGAAGTTCCGGAGAACAGGGCGTATTTGCCGAATTGATCCGCATCCGCACCGGCTTTGGAAATTCCCAGGGAGCTGATTTCGATGGTGGCATCGCCTTCATCTCCCACCTGGTAGATGAATCCCAGACCGAAGTTTTCCCCTTTCGCACCGGATGCAGAGAGCAAATCTGTATTCCCTTCGGCTCTCCACACATCGTTCATGCTGGAATCCGTCTGGTTAATATCCTCGGAAGCCACGTTCAGGGACTGGATGGTTCCCTGATCCGATACGTCCGCCGCAATGTCTCCCGCGATGAAGAATCCGGAACCCCCGCCCTGGGTGATAGTCCGGTAGGCGATGTTGCAGTAGGTATTGGATCCATCCGATTCTCCGCTCTTCTCGTATGGGAAGTACAGCAGGAACATGTCACCGTTCTTCGCTCCGGTAATCTTCCACTTCAACGCGATTCTGTCGCCGGAGGCACGGAAATTAGCGTCTTCGGATTCGTCGATGGTCAGCTCCGCTTTTCCCTTGCTGCCCTTGCTCAGCTTCTTTCCGGTCACCGCGGCGCCGAATTCCTTCATGCCGTCGATGGACTTGCCGGAAGCGTCTGTTCCGGTTACCGGGGTGATGCCGTTTTCTTTTATGGAATCTTTATTGAATTCCCCGTAATACTCCGAAAGCTGCTTCACCTTATCGGCGGAGTACAGCCACGGGGTGTAGTTCGGATAGCTCACCGAGGAGAGGATGTTGGTGCCCGGCGCCATCACATCCACGTTCCGCTTTCCGTAGTTGGAGTAGGATGCCAGGGTGCCGTCCTCGGCGGAAGCCGCCACCGAAACGCCGTAATCGGAGCCGGTGTTGGCCGGAGCATTGGCAATCAGGTCGTTGTCCGACGTCTCGTTTCCTGCGGCACAAATGGTGAGAATGCCCGCTTTGCCCGCTTCGTCGATGACGGAGTCGTAAATGTCGGAATCCACATCCGCGCCAAAGGAGCAGTTGATGGCTTTCAGGTTCACGCCCAGCTGCTTGGCCCGAATAGTATAGTAGAAACCTTTGAGGATTCCGCTCAGGGTGCCGCTGCCGTCGCTGTCCAGCACCCGGATGCCCATCAGCCGGATGCCGCTGCTGTCGCCGGATTTGTCGCTGCCGAATACGCCGGCGGTTCCGGTGCCGTTGTTGGCCTGAGCCGCGATGATGCCGGCACAGTGGGTGCCGTGGCCGTTCTGGTCCATCGGGTCGATGCCGTCCGGATCGTCGGAAGCATTGCCGCCCAGGAGAATGTCCCAGAAATCCGCCTCCTCCTCTACAAAATCGTGACCGTAGGTGCCGGTGAGCTTGAAGCCCTTCGGGGCCTTCCACATGTGGCTCTTCAATTCCTCGTGCTCGTAATCGATTCCCGTATCCATTACCGCAACTACCACGTCCTTTGCGGATTTCTCTGCGGTCTTGTCATAGGCCTCCCAGCCGGCGGAGGCGTGGATGCCGTCCAGATGCCATGCGGTGCGGAGGTACTCATCGTTCCATCCCGTCCGGTTTCCCGTATCCTTCGCCTCAAAAATATAGTTCGGCTCCGCGTTCTTGATTTCCGGGTTCTTCTCCAATTCCTTTGCCAAGGTCTTGGCGCTTCCGTCCTCGAGGAAACGACACTGATGACCGTCTCATCTTCCGAAGATTTCGTCGGGGTCAGGGCAATCGTATCTTGAATCTCGTACTTGTCCAAGGATTTCTCCAGAATTTCCGCCTGCTGTCCCAAAGTGTTCTCCGCTTTCTTCTGCCGTTCGCCGGACTTTTCCTTCATGGCACTGCCGAAGGATTCTGCCGTAGCGGCCCGGCGCGCCATCTTCTTCTCCTTGGTCGTCGGCGCATCCGTGGTAACGGCGCCTTCCTTATACTGTACTACCACCTGGTTCGGTACGCATTCCGGATATTTCTTCCCGGAATTGACAGCTCCGGTGAGGTGGCTCCCCTTGGCGGAGGCGGCCAGGTTCGGCAGTTCCGATTCCGTCGTCGCTGCAGCTTGGAACGGCATCATGCTGATGGTCATTCCGCAGGCCAGCGCCAACACCGTCAGCTTCTTCCCTGTGGTCTTCATTCGGTGAGTCTTTTTCTTCATTGCTCTTACCCCTGTCTGTGTTGATGTGTTCTGTTCGGTAAAAATAAATTGCGAATCCGTCCCTACCGGTTTGCCGAGCGCTCGAATCGGGGGAAGATGAACACCCGCCGGCAGCTCCGGCATCCGCAATTTATAAATATTGTACCATAGGAAAAAGCGGTGAAATCTTAAGATTCCTTAAGATTTCACCGTTTTTTTCTTTATCGCGCCCTTCCGGCGCACCGTCTTACTCCGTCACCAGGTAGCTGGCCACGTTTCGTTCGCTTCCGTGGGAGGCGATAATCGTCCCCCTCGCCTGCCGGGTGAACACCCCGGCAAAACTTCCGTTATAGGAATACAATCCGTTCATATTGATGTAATCCCACGTCCTTCCGTCTCCGAACATGAAGTCCACATTGGGAGTCGCATACTGCTCCGCGTATTCCTGGCAGATAAATCCTTTGTTGTAGTATGCCTCGCACACCTCCCGCCATTCCTCCGGCGACCGGCCCCGGCCGTCCGCCACACTGTCGGATCCGTAGGAATCGTTGGGTTTGAGGATGTATTTGTCCTTGTTTCGAATCACTTCCTCCAGCTTAATGCCCTCCTCCCCGAAGTCGCAGGTGTACGGCACATGCTCTCGCACGAACCGGTTCTCCTCTGCCGTGAGAATTGCCCGGGTCTCCTCCCGGTGCAGCATGCTGAAGAAGGTTTTGGCATGGGCCACCTGGGTTCGGAAAGAGCCGCACAAGAAAACATTTCCCTCTCGATAGGCATCCAGCAGCGCCGTGACCGAATCGTACTCCTCCATCACATCCGCCGTCACCGCCCGGCGGTAGATTCCGTGAATCTCATAGCCCTCCGGTGCCAGCAGCCGGCCGTCCTCGTAGCGGAGCGACCGGATGTCGATGACCTGGGCGTAAATTCCTTTTTGCCGAAACCGCGCGGCGAACTCGTAGAACTCCGGCACGTTCCCCTTATCCAGAAAATCCACGATGGCCACCGTCGGCACCAGCGGCATCTCCGGATGTTTTTTCCGGTAGTGGGTGTACAGCTCCAGGAAGGTCTCCACCCAGCTGTCGAATAGCTCGTAGCTCTGGAGCCGATACTTCCGGCAGATGGCCTGGTGAGCCGGGTTTCGCAGGTTCAGCTTGTCCAGATGGAAATCCTCGTTCATGGCGCTGGTTCCGTCCGTGTTGATCTCGCAGAACTTGAAGTCCCCGGTATCCTCGTGATAGAAAATATCGAAGCGGGCCATCGGCAGTTCGTCCGGATATCCCGGATCCGCCAGAATCAGCTCCTCCAGTTTCTCGGAAAAGCCGAAGCCCTTCCGATATTCCGGATCCGCCACATAGCGATCGATCACCTTGCAGCAGATTCGGTGGGTCATCTCCACGATTTCCCGAAACCGCCAATCGTCCTCCCGGGTATACACCTTCTGCATCGCCAGCGGCTTGTCAATCAGCCGTCCCCGGGAAATCAGCGGAGTATGCTGCAGTTCCTCTTTCATCTCCTCTGCCGCCGCCCGATTCTCTTCGTAATGTTCCTTCAGCTCGCGGATGTAATCCGCATATATCTGTTCCCGTAAATTCATTGCTACCCCTTCATGATGACTTCGTAATCCTCATCCACGTATTTGAAGCCGTGCTTCCGGCAAACCTCCGCGTACGCCCGGTCCGTCCGAATCATCACCCGGCTCTCTCGCCGCCGATGCTCCCGCAGGTAGTCGCCCAGTTCCCGAAGGAGGTTCTCCTCCAAGTGCCGTTCCCGGAACTCTTCCGCCACCATGACGTCGCACACCAGATAGTACAGCACCCGTCTCCGCAGATGCGACCAAACGCCACCAGCTGCTCCTCTTCAAAGATTCCCACGGTAAAAAGACTGTTTCGTATCGCTTCATAGGCCGACTTCAGAGGGATTCTCGCGCCGCACTTCTGCGCCAATGCCGCAAAATCCGCCGGAAGCGTTTCGTTATAACGATATTTCATTTTACAACCCTTTCCTTATCCTTCCAACGACTCGTTTCTTCCCGACAGGCTCCACTCCACCGGTGCTTCGCCGTGTTCCTCCAGGAACTCATTGGCCCGGGAGAAGTATTTTCCCCCGAAGAAGCCCCGATAGGCGGACAGCGGACTGGGATGTACCGATGTGATGATGAGATGCTGCTTCCCGGTAATCAGTGGCACCTTGGATTTGGCGTTGCTGCCCCAAAGGATGAATACAATAGGCTTTTCCCGCTCATTCAGCAGCTCAATCACCCGGTCCGTCAGCTGCTCCCAGCCCTTCCCCCGATGGGAGTTGGCCTGATGCGCCCGCACCGTCAGCGCCGTATTCAGAAGCAGCACGCCGGACTTGGCCCAAGGAATCAGGCAGCCGTTCCCCTTTGGCGGAATTTCAAACCCGACATCTTCGTGAAGCTCCTTGAAGATATTCTGGAGGGACGGGGGTTCCGGAACACCCGGCTGAACGGAGAAAGCCAGCCCGTGGGCCTGTCCCGGTTCGTGATACGGGTCCTGTCCCAGGATGACCACCTTTACATCCTGATATGGTGTGTACCGAAAAGCGTTGAAGATATCGTTCATCGGCGGATATACCGTCCCTTGAGAATATTCCTTCTTCAAGAACTGCCGCAGGTTCAGATAGTAGCCCTTGCTGAATTCCTCCCGAAGTACGTCGTCCCAATCATTTCCAATATTTACCATTTTGAAAGCACCTCCTTTCGTTCATAGAATCGGCATACCAGCAGCGCAATAACGGTTCCGCTGAGAGCTCCGCAGAGCACATCCAGCGGATAGTGCACGCCCACATACAGTCTGGACAGAGCGATGAGGAATGCCAGGGTCAGCGCCGGCACGCCGTACTTCCGGGGAAGTTCCCGGAACATCACCACCGCCGTCACAAAAGAAGCCGCCGAGTGACCGGAGGGGAAGGACCAGTCCGAGGGTTTTTCCACCAGCCGCTGAACTCCGGTGAACATCTCGTACGGCCGGATTCGACCCACCAGGTTCTTCAGCATCAGGTTGTTCACCACAAAGGAGAGAATCAGCGCCGTCGCCGCAATGACTCCAACTCTCCGGGTCTTCTTGAAACACAGCATCAGCAGAATCAGGGCAATCCAAATACTTCCGGCGTCCCCCAGGTGGGTGATGAATTTCACCAAAGGTGTCAGTCCTCGTGTATGACAAAATGCTGAATTTCCATCAGCAGATTTCCATCCCATTGGGTAATTGTGCTGCCCATTCTTCCTCCGTTTCCAAGCCGCTCCGGGCGGCCGTCCTTCCTGTAAAAACCTTTTCTTAACTATAAAAGCCTGCGGCCAGGCCGCAGGCTCTCCGCTCTATTCCATATTATATACGATGAATGGAGTCTTTATATGAATGTTCTGTATTTTTTACCGGAAAATCAGCTCGTCTCTTGCCGGACCGTTGGAAACCATGGTAACCGGAACGCCAATCAGCTCTTCGATGCGCTCCACATAGTCTCTGCATTCCTTCGGCAGATCTTCGTACTTCGTAATTCCGGTGATGTCGCACTTCCAGCCCGGCATGGTTTCGTATACCGGCTTTGCCTTCTCCAGCTGAATGGTGTTCGGGAAGTCAGTGGTGATCTCTCCATCCACATCGTAGCCCACGCAGATCTTCAGCTCGTCCAGGTATCCCAGTACATCTACAACGGTGAGTGCCACTTCGGTTGCACCCTGCATCATGCAACCGTACCGTGTTGCCACGGCATCGAAGTTGCCCACTCTTCTCGGACGACCGGTGGTAGCACCGAACTCTCCGCCGTCACCGCCGCGTCTTCTCAGCTCATCCGCTTCCTCCCCGAACAGTTCGGATACGAATGCGCCGGCACCTACGGCAGACGAATATGCTTTTACCACACAGATAATCTTCTGAATTGCATACGGCGGAACGCCCGCACCGATTGCACCGAATCCTGCCAGTGTGGAGGAAGAGGTGACCATCGGATAGATACCGTGGTCCGTATCCTTCAGCGCACCCAGCTGACCTTCCAGAAGAATCTTCTTGTCGTCCTTCAGCGCCTGGTGCAGCACGGCGGATGTATGTGCCACGTACGGTCTCAGAATTTCCGCATTTTCTTTGATTTCTTTGTAAATTTCTTCCGGATCCAACAGCGGCTTGTGGTATAGATGCTCCATCAGCGTGTTCTTAATCCGGCATACGTTCTCGATTCTCGGCATCAGGGTCTCTCTGTCCGCATACAGTTCGCCCACCTGGAACCCAATCTTTGCGTATTTATCCGAGTAGCATGGCGCCATTCCGGCCTTGGTGGAACCGAAGGATTTGCCCGCCAGTCTCTCCTCTTCATACGCATCCAAAAGCATGTGATAGGACATTACCACTTGCGCCCGGTCCGAAACGATCAGCTTGCTGTGCTCTACGCCGGCATCTTCCAGCGTCTTCAGCTCCTCTGCCAGAATCTTCGCATTTACCGCTACGCCGTTGCCGATTACGCTGACCGCGTCCTTGCTGAAAATGCCCGATGGCAGAAGGTGCAGTGCGAATTTGCCCCACTCGTTCTTGATGGTGTGGCCGGCATTGCTGCCTCCCTGAAAACGAACCACATAATCTGCGTCCTGTGCCAGGCGATCGGTAATTTTTTCTCCCTCCCCCGAACATGCCCAGCAGTTTTTTCCCGGTGTTGTCCGCAACGATCTGCGCAAGCCGTTCCGGGCTGAGCCCTGAAGCCTCTGCAATGGCGGGAAGCTGCACCTGCGCGGCGGCGGGCGAGATGTGCGGGTCAAGGCCCGAGCCCGAGGCCGTCATCAGGTCGGCCGGGATATCCTCCCGCGCCACGCCGGGATTTTCCGCCAAAAACGCCTCGATGTCGGCTTCCACACGCTGTGTCAGCGCAGGGTTGCTGGGCGCGTAATTGTTGGAACCGGAGCCCAGCCCCGCAAATTCGCTGCCGTCGTTGTAGAACCGGCTGCCCTGTTCGTCTGTGTAATAGGTGTTGTAGTGATAGGCGGAGGGCCGCCCCTTCATGAAATAGGCCTCGGTGAACTCCTGTCCCACCAGCTTCGCACCCACAGCCTTGCCGTCGGCGGTCACCAGGCTGCCGCCCGCCTGATGCGGGAAAAGCAGGCCGGAAAGGCCGCTCAGAAGCACCGGAAATACAAATCCGCACAAAAGCAGCAGGACCAGCGTGACCACGAGAGCCTGACGGATATTGCGGAGCATTGCTTTTTTATTCGCGTCCATGCATATTCCTCCTTAAAAGCCCCAAAGCGCCAAAAGCGGATGGATGAGCATATCTATGAGCTTGATGCCTGCGAAGGGAGCGATCACACCGCCCAGGCCGTAAAGCATCATATTCCGGGCAAGCATCCTGCCGGATGACATGGGGCGGTACTTTACGCCCCTGAGCGCCAACGGTATCAGGCATGGAATGATGATGGCATTGAAAATGAGCGCGGAAAGAATGGCGCTGTGCGGCGTTGCCAGGTCCATGATGTTGAGCACACCCAGCTGCGGGATCGCCATCATAAACATAGCGGGGATGATTGCGAAGTATTTTGCGATGTCGTTGGCGATGGAAAAAGTCGTAAGGCTGCCGCGGGTAATAAGCAGCTGCTTGCCGATCTCCACCACCTCCAAAATTTTCGTGGGGGTCGCTGTCCAGGTCCACCATATTTGCGGCCTCTTTGGCGGCGGCGGTACCGCTGTTCATCGCAAGGCCTACGTTTGCCTGCGCCAGAGCGGGCGCGTCGTTGGTGCCGTCGCCCGTCATGGCAACGATCTTGCCCTCGGCCTGTTCTTTTTGATCAATGCGATCTTGTCTTCGGGCTTGCACTCGGCAATGAAGCCGTCCACGCCTGCCTCCTTGGCGATCGTGGCGGCGGTAAGCGGGTTGTCGCCCGTGCACATAATGGTTTTGATGCCGATGGCACGCAGGCGCTTAAAACGCTCGGCCATGCCTGCCTTTACCGTGTCCTTTAAATAAATGACGCCCAAAATCCGGCTGTCCTCGCAGACAGCCAGCGGTGTGCCGCCCAGAGCGGACACCTCGGCAACGCGCCGGGCAAGGTCCTCCGGCACCTTGCCGCCCATTTCGGAAACGTATTTCTCAATGGCGTCGGACGCCCCCTTGCGTACGCTCCGGCCGCCGGGCAGGTCCACACCGCTCATGCGTGTCTGAGCGGTAAACGCAATGAAGCGCGCGCCCTGCGGCTCCCCGCAGTCCTCCCCCTGAAGGCGGGCCAGAGCCAGTGTGGACTTACCCTCCGGCGTGCCGTCGTGCAGGCTCGTCAGCGCGGCACAGCGCACCAGCTCCTCCCGGCACGCGCCGCCCACGGGAAAAAAGTCCGCCGCAAGGCGGTTGCCGTAGGTAATCGTTCCGGTCTTATCCAAAATCATCGTGTCCACGTCGCCGCATGCCTCCACGGCTTTGCCGGACAGGGCGATGACGTTAAAGCGCGTCACGCGGTCCATCCCGGCGATTCCGATGGCGGACAGCAGGCCGCCGATGGTAGTCGGGATCAGGCAGACCATCAGGGCGATCAGTGTGGAAGTCTGGAGCTGCACGCCGGAATACAGGGCGATGGGATACAGTGTGACGATGACGATCAGAAAAATAACGGTGAGCGACACCAGCAGTGTGTTCAGCGCGATCTCATTGGGCGTATTTTTGCGGGAAGCGCCCTCCACCAGAGCGATCATGCGGTCCAGAAAGCTGTCGCCTGGGTCGGACGTGATGCGCACCTTCAGCCAGTCGGACACCACCGTGGTGCCGCCGGTTACAGAGCTGAAATCGCCGCCTGCCTCGCGCACCACCGGCGCGGATTCGCCGGTGATGGCGGATTCATCCACGCTGGCCGCGCCTTCCACCACTTCGCCGTCGGTGGGGCATAAATTCCCCAGCGGCTGACAACCACGAGGTCGCCCTGCTTGAGCATGTCGGACATGACCTCAACGGGCTTTCCGTCCACAAGCTTCTTGGCGACGGTCTTGGAACGGGTACGCTTCAGGGTGTTGGCCTGCGCCTTGCCGCGGGCCTCCGCCAGCGCCTCGGCAAAATTGGCGAACAGCACCGTAGCCCACAGGATGACGGTCACCGCCAGCGTATAGGCCATGGAAGGGCTGCTGCCCAGCGCATCCATCACAAAGGTCAGGGTCGTCAGCAGCGCGCCGATTTCCGTCACGAACATGACGGGGTTGCGCATCATAATCTTCGGGTTAAGCATGGCGAAGGACCGGAAAAAGGCGATCCTGACCAGTTCGCCCTCAAACAGGGAGGGGCGGCGGCTCGCTTGGCGATCCCTTAATACACTCGTAACATTCATATGTTCCATTCCTTATGTACGATCAGAGAATCAGTTCGCGGCAATGCCGGCAACATTGACAAGGTGGTCGGCGATGGGGCCGAGCACGGCGGCGGGCATGAAGAGCAGCGCGCCGACGAAGAGCACGCAGCCGAACAGCACGCAGCCGAACAACGGGGTATCCGTGCGCAGGGTACCGGCAGTTTCGGGGCTGGCCTTCTTGGAGGCCAGGGAGCCCACGATGGCCATGGGGAATACAATGGGGATGAAGCGGTTAAGCAGCATCACGAGGCCGGTAGCCACGTTCCACGGCACGGTGTTGTCGCCAAGCCCCTCAAAGCCGGAACCGTTGTTGGCCGACGAGGAGGTGAACTCGTACAGGATTTCCGAAAAGCCGTGGAAGCCGCTGTTCAGGACGGTATCCGTGCCCCACGAGGTAGCGGCGAACAGGGCCGTGCCGCCAAGGATGAACAGCGGGTGGGCCAGTACGCCAAGAAGGGCGAACTTCATTTCGCGGGTTTCCACTTTCTTGCCCAGATATTCGGGAGTACGCCCCACCATCATGCCGCTGATGAACACGCCGATGACGATGTACAGGAACATGTTGACAAAACCGACGCCCACGCCGCCGAAAGTGGTGTTCAGCCACATGCCGACCATAGGCACGAGCCCGGCCAGAGGATTGAGGCTGTCGTGCATGCAGTTGACCGAACCGTTGCTGGAGCAGGTCGTGAACACGCTGTACGTCGGCCCGGCGGATACGCCGAAGCGCAGTTCCTTCCCTTCAAGGTTGGAGCTTTCCGCCACAGGCAGATCATGGAACGCGGCGGAAGGAGCGCTCTCGAAATAGACGGAGAAGCCGATTTTAAGGATCATGAAGGCGAGCATGACGGCGAAAATGACGGCGGCATGCTTCATACGCTTGGTGATACGGCCGAACATCCACACGCACCCCATCGGGATCACGACGAGGCACATCGTTTCGATCATGTTGGTGAAGAAGTTGGCGTTTTCAAAAGGATGCGTGCCGTTGGGGCCGAAGAAGCCGCCCCCGTTGGTGCCGAGGTCCTTAATGGTCAGGAAAGCCGCCACGGGGCCACGGGCGATGGTCTGCTTCGCCCCTTCCAAGGTGGTGGCCACGACAGACCCATCAAACGTCATGACAAGGCCGCCGAGCACCAGCATGGTGGCCGTGATCACGCAAATGGGGATCAGCACAAGGAAGGTGGAGCGCATCAAATCCATGTAGAAGTTGCCGAACACGGTTTTTCCGCTCAACCCACGGGCAATGGCCGTAAGAACACAAAGGCCGGTTGCGGGCGTGACATACTGAAGCCACATGATGCTGAACAGTTGGGAAAAATAGCTGAGAGCCTGTTCCCCAGAGTAATGCTGCAGGTTGGTATTCGAGGTAAACGAGGCGACCGTGTTGAAGATCAGGCTCGGTTCCAGAACCCCCTTGCCGTCGGGGTTGAGCGGCAGCACCTGCTGCAGGCCCAGAATGATGAACGCTACCGTAAAGATGATCGTATTGAACAGCAGCATGGAAAACGTGTATTGTTTCCAATCCTGCTCCACAGTGACGGAACGCCCGCCGATTTTAACGAAAAGAGCGTCAAGAGCGTAGCGGAAACCGCCTTTCTGCTGAGGATCACACATCCCCCATGTAGCCAGCTTGCCGATGTACCACGAGACAAGCACTGAGAGAAATATAACGAGTGCAGGATATAAAAGAGACTGCATAGCGGACTTCCATTATTTTTGTTTTGTATACAAAATCACATAAACGAGATAGCAGGCGCAGTAAGCCAGCGCGATACCAGCAATATACAACATACGTTCCCTCTCCTCATATCCTGTCACATAAATAGACAAGACCAAACATGCACACGAATGTGACTAGGCCAAGAAGCAGCATTCCTACAAACATAGATCCTCCAAATCCAGAAAATATGTTCTTTATGAAGGGGGTGTGAACCTCCGGGGCATGCCGAACGGCAAAGTGCCTTCTCACACGCACAGCCCCCAAAAAGAACACCACCCTTTAGCAACACCCGTGCCAGATCTTATTTGCCTGAAATAAAAAAGAGTTACCCGCCCGGCATACGCACTTTTTTATTGCATTCCGCAATACCGCGGCCTTTCAGCCATTGCATTTTGCACGATCCGCCGTTTTCCCGCTTCATATTGCAAAATGCAAAAGCTTCTCGCCGTTTGTTTTAATTTGTAATGGGCGGAACTTCCTGTTTTTATAAAATATATATTAATTTAGGAATGTTATATTCATGGAATGTTTTTTGCTGAAAAATAAAAAAACCTTGGGCTACCCATGCGAACAACACATCTAAAACCAAAAGATTCAGGGAATGCTATGAACGCACTTCGATGTTTGGCTGTTGCCATGATCTGCCTTTTTTCTTTTATTGCCGGCGGATGCGACAACTCGGAAGAGCATGCGCAGACATCAGCCGAACAAAAGGTTTTTGAAAGTTGGTTTTCGAGGGGGATGACCGTCCCCTGCAACTGGACACAGGACACGGATATTCATGGAGCCGTGCGGATTCAGGGTTCCAAGCAATTCCTATGCGGTTTTGAAATTGACTATATGAAACGGCTTTGCGAACTGGCGGGCTATAAGCTCGAAGCCTACAAGTTCGACTGGGACGGCATGCTCATGGCTGTGGCCACAGGGAAGGTGGACTGTGCCGTCTCGATGATTGTGCCAACGCCGGATCGGAAGCTGTCCATAGATTTCACTGTTCCATATTATTACGGGGAAACAGTGGGGCTGGCTCAAAAAGACAGCGCTTATGCCGCCGCCAAGTCCGTAGCGGAATTGCGCGGCGCCCGCGTGACCTCCATGCTCAACACCCTGTGGTATACCGAGCAGATCGACCGGTTGCCCAATGTGGAAAAACTCCCCGCCTTGGAAAATGTCCCGGCCCTGGTCGTGGCCCTGCAGTCCGGCAAGGCGGATATGATCCTGCTTGACCGCCCCACGGCGGAAGCCATTGTCATCGCCAACCCCGATCTCCGCATACTGCCCTTCTCCGGGGAAGGGAGTTTCAATATCTCAAAAGAAGAGACGGCGTGCGCCATCGCCCTGCCGAAGGGAAATGCGGAACTGCAAAAAATGCTGGAGTCGGCGATGTCCAAGATCTCCAAATCGGATGTGGACGAAATGATCCGGGATGCATGCCGCAACCAGCCTCTGACGAAACTCCCCTGATACGCTGACTGAAAAATTGAGAAGGACAGCTCAGAAAGCTGTCCGTTCAGCCGAATAATATTTTTTAGCGAGGCGTAGTTATGGATATGGGATTTTGGGGATGGGTTTATTTTCTCACCCAAGAGTATGGAACGGTTTTTCTGAATGGCGCGGGAATTGCCCTTTTTTCTGGCCGTCATGGGAACATTGCTCGGAACCCTGATTGGAAGCTGTGGGTGCGTTCTGGCCGCCATTCCGAGCCTTCCTGAAGACAAGCGCATAAAAAGGCTGGCCCTGCACGCGGTACGCTGGCTGGTCGCCGCCTATGTATGGCTGCTGCGGGGAACCCCCATGATGGTGCAGGCGATGGTCATTTATTACGGGGCTTCCGCACTGTTCCAGTGGGACCTCAATCCTATAAGCGCAGGGCTCTTCGTCGTTTCCATCAATACAGGCGCCTATATGGTGGAAACCATGCGCGGAGGCATCCAATCCGTGGACCCCGGCCAAATGGAAGGGGCAAAGGCCATTGGCATGGGCTATTTTCAAGCCATGCGCCTCATCATCCTGCCGCAGGCCTTTCGCAATATCATCCCGCAAATAGGAAATTTTCTTATCAGCAACATTAAAGATACATCCGTTTTAAGCATCATCACGGTCAATGAGCTTTTTTATAGCGGACGTGAAGCCGCCGGAAATTATTTTAGGTACTTTGAAGCATTTTTTATTGTCTGCGCCATTTATCTCATCTTGACGAGCATCATGACGCTTCTTCTCAATCGTTTTGAGCGGGTGCTGACCCGCTGACCCCGTATAGGTAAGGAAATAAAAAATGCATAAGGAACGAATGCAATCCATGGTTCTCCAAAAGGAGCCGATCCTTTATATCAAACAACTGAGCAAGCAGTATGGAGAACGTGTTATCCTGCGTGATATAACCATGAATATTTATCCCTGTGAAGTTGTAAGCCTGATCGGGGCATCAGGCTCAGGGAAATCAACGCTGTTGAGATGCATCAACCAGCTTGAAACCCAAACTTCCGGGAAAATTTATTTTGAAAGAAAACGTGTGGGCCGCAAGGGGTTCGATTTGGCCCAGTACCGAACGCGGGTTGGAATGGTGTTTCAGCATTTCAACCTGTTCAATAACCTGAATGTGCTGCAAAAATTGCGTGGTTGGCCCAATAAACGTCATGCATAGGAACAAAGAGGAGGCATGCAGCGATGCTCTGGGCTACCTGAAGAAAGTTGGAATGGAAGCTTACGCGGATGCCCTTCCGAAACAGCTTTCCGGGGGGCAGAAGCAGCGGGTTGCCATTGCGCGCGCCCTTTGCATGCACCCTTCCGTCATGCTCTTCGATGAGCCGACGTCAGCCCTAGACCCTCAAATGGTGGGGGAAGTTTTGGAGACGATACGCTCTCTGGCCCAAGAAGGCATGACTATGCTTATCGTTACGCATGCTTCCCTTTCCGCCCTACTCTGGCAAATTTTTTTAAAAATTATGGCTCTGCGGCCCACGATTCTGCCGCCATCCCATCACTTTCCCGCTTTCTGTGCGATTTTCCGCGCCACATAGACGCCGCTGGCGGAGGCGTGGGAGAGGGAGTGGGTCACGCCGCTGCCGTCGCCGATAATGTAAAGTCCCGGATATTTTGTCTCGAGGTCTTTGCTCAGCTCCACCTCCATGTTGTAGAACTTGACCTCCACCCCGTAGAGTAGGGTGTCGTCGTTGGCCGTCCCCGGCGCGATCTTATCCAGCGCGTAGATCATCTCGATGATGCCGTCCAGGATCCGCTTTGGCAGCACCAGAGACAGATCCCCCGGGGTGGCCTGCAGTGTGGGCGTTACCATTCCCTCCTCGATCCGCTTGACCGTGCTTCTGCGGCCCCTGACCAGATCGCCGAACCGCTGCAGCAGCACGCCGCCGCCCAGCATATTGGAGAGCCGCGCGATGCTCTCCCCGTACCCGTTGCTGTCCTTGAAGGGCTCGGAGAAATGCTTTGACACCAGCAGGGCGAAGTTCGTGTTCTCGGTCCGCTTCTCGGGATCCTCGTAGCTGTGGCCGTTGACGGTCACGATCCCGTTGGTGTTCTCGTTGACCACGATGCCGTAGGGATTCATACAGAAGTCCGCACATTGTCCTCAATTTTTCTGTGCGGTAGACAATCTTGCTCTCGTAGAGCTCATCGGTCAGATGGGAAAGATGACCGCAGGCAGTTCCACCCGCACACCGATGTCCACCCGGTTGGACTTTGTGGGAATCTCCATCTCCCCGCAGATTTTTTCCATCCACTTGCTCCCGCTGCGCCCACCGACACATACAGTTTCACACTCGTAGGACCGGTCGCCGCAGATCACACGGTAGCCCTGGTCTGTCACTTCCAGATGCTCCACCGACGTGTCAAAATGAAACTCTATATGCTCCTTCAGTTCCCGGTAGAGATTGCCCAGCACCACATAGTTGATGTCGGTGCCCAGATGGCGGACGGAGGCGTCCAGCAGTTTGAGTTTATTCTGCATGCAGATCTTCTTCAGATTCGTCCCCGCGGTTGAATACATCTTCGTCCCCTCTCCGCCGTGGGACACATTGATCCCGTCCACATAGCCCATCAGTTCCAGCGCCTCCTTCCGGCCGATGTACTCGTAGAGAGTGCCGCCGAAGTCGTTGGTAATATTGTATTTGCCGTCGGAAAAAGCCCCTGCGCCTCCAAACCCGTTCATGATGGCGCAGGTCGGGCAGTTGACGCAGCTCTTTACCCGCTCTCCGTCAATGGGGCAGTGCCGCTCCTCAAGCCTGTGTCCCTCCTCGAATACCGCCACCGTCAGATCCGGCCGTTTCTTCATCAGCTCATAGGCCGAAAAAATGCCTCCCGGTCCGGCCCCGATAATAATCACATCATACTTCATGTCAAAGCCTCCTTTTTACTCCCAAACAGCCGCCTTTTCCCGGTCTCCGATGCCGGAAGCATACCGCCGGCGC
>ENA-OQDA01000312-OQDA01000312.1-human-gut-metagenome-genome-assembly--contig:-NODE-312-length-20716-cov-5.127058_pt1 | contig 20716 bp, 25 predicted proteins | sample MGYA00242771_ERZ504603 | MGnify/ENA primary metagenome ERZ504603 (study PRJEB26092, sample SAMD00036328) | human gut metagenome | host: Homo sapiens | study: EMG produced TPA metagenomics assembly of...
TTGGACGGCAATTCTGCCATTCACGGCAGCGGCCTATCCGCCTTGCACGGCAGCAAGCTGGACCTTTTGACCCTTAATCGGACCGGGCTGGACGACGCCGGTCTGCTCCAGGCGGCCTCCATCCCCAAGCTCTCCCATATCCAGATCGACCATACCGCCGTTACCTATAATGGCCTGCTGGCCATCGCTGGCAACAACCGCATTGAGCCGGTGGCCCATGTGCAATTCACCAAGGAGCAGATGGAACACTTCTCCCAGCTCCAGCGAGAAAAGGCCAAAAAGCCCGTCCATCTGGATGAGCAGGCGGCGGAGGAATGCCGCAGTGTGTTGTCCGCTTTCTTTGCCGAGATGACAGAATGGGAGCGGTATATGGAGCAGGCCGGGTTTGAGGATGCCGAGGCTGTACCCCGCCTGCTGGCGATCTGGGAGAAGTATGTGAGTGAAAAGCCCCGTATGGGCTTCCGGCCCCTGGGCCTTTCGTACAGCGCCCAGGGCACCTACAACGGGGAAGAATTCCTTGACGCAGAGCAGATCACCAAAAACAAGCTCTACATCTACACCAAAGAGAAAACCACCGACTTTGACCGCCGCTTTCTTATGAAGCGCGTGGGCGAAGGCTGGAAGATTGATGCGGTGCAGGAGCGGCTGAACGGTTGGCAGCGCACGGGATTGTGAGGCATCACATGGCTTGGGAATATGAAACCTTTGGCCCAGACGGCCAATGCAAATTGTTCGGCGTAAATATCTTTGACTACCACTGGCAAACCACTGGCAAGCGGGTAAAAGTCCAAGATCCTGCCTATCACCAAAACCATACCTTTGAGGTCTGGAAGGTGGAAATCGATGGGCAGATCCACCGCTTTGCCGCCGGAGAGTTCTCCAACTGCGTGTGGGGATTTTATTTAGAGAAAGACGGATGAAAGGAGCGTGAACCCATGAAGCCAGCGCCGGAGAGGTCTATACCGTCTACAACCAATATCTGAAACGCTACACTGCCTGCCAGGTGGCCTACGTTGCGCCGCCGGACTCGGTGAGCAAGGAGCCCTGGGCGGTGATCCTCTCTCTGGATTGGGTAGGCGACGCCCCTTTGACTGCGGAGGAACTGCCTCATCTCCGCCTGCTCTACATAGATTTCATGTACTGGTCCCGTGACCTTCATCTGCTGCGGGTGCCGATGGAGGTCACGCCCCAGTACACGCTGGTGGGTACCCTGCCACCCCTTCACCGACCAGCCCTGCCGCTTCCTACGGCGGCTGGAGTGACGGCTATGATGTGTATCTCCAGATCCGGTGGCAGGCCATCCCGGAGGAGCGGCGGCGGGCCTTCAAGGAGGCCGCGGAGAGCGACGGGGTGACGGAGATCGGCGGTATCCCGGTGAAGGTCAGCAGCCATCGGATCATGGACCAGTACGAGCCATTCGACTCGGCGCTGGAACTGGCGGCGCTGCCCTGCCTCTCCGACCTCAACTGCCAGCGGTGGCACCCGGATCTGCTGGAATTTCTGAGGGGGAATCCCTTTATCAGTGAGCTAACCCTGCTGAACCACGGTCAGAGGACACTTGATCTGCGGGGCACCAGCATCAGAAAGCTGATGCTGGACATGACCGGACTGGAGGAACTGTGGCTGGGTGAGGATACAGAGCAGCTCCTATTTCAGAACAAGGGGCCGGACGATTGTACCATCCATGCCCCCGAAGATGGCAGCGGTTTGACCCTCCAATTTATCGGGGAATACCGCCCGCACACGGAACTGCCAAACCTTTTGGGGGCTGCATGGCATCCAGCTGAAGGACTTTGATCTGACCGCCCTTGTTGACGCCCATCCTCACTTAAAGGAGCTGCGGCTCTGGGGTGCGCCGGGAAACCTTGGGAACTTCTCCGCCGTGCAAGAGTTCCGGGAACTGACGAACCTCTCCACCTTTGATCTGTTCGGCTACGGGGCGGACGACATCCCCACCCCGGAGCAGATGCCGGAACTTCGCTGGTTCTGGATGACCAGCCTGTCGGAAGATACGGCAAAAGCGACAAAGCAGCTCTGGAAAGGCAAGCCGGGAATGGACCTGCGGATCACCAAGCCCCGGAAACCAGAGTGGCTGGCGCAAAACCTGGACAATCCCTTCCGAGGCTGGGACGGCGCGGAGCATATCCCTGCCGCCGCCGCAAAAAAGGCAGCCAGTCAATACCGCAAGACCCGTTCCCAGCTGGTGAAGCTGGCTGCCCAGTCGGACGAGGATGCCCAGGCCCAGGCGCTGGATGCCGTGGCCGCCTACACCCAGACTTTCAACAAGATGGGCTTTATCGAAACCGTGGAGCGGGACGAGATCTACATGGCTCTGCGGGATATTCTGGATGCTCTGCCAGACAGCACGCTTCAAAAAGAAGCCCTGATTGAGAAGTTTGAGGAACTTCGGGATTTTTGAGGATATGAGTTTATGAGCCGAATTGTTGATGAACCCTACTTTACATACAGTGCATACGACGCTCTCACCTCCGGCATTCAGGTGAAATGCCCCAAGTGTCATGGCACGGGCGTGGTGACCGCGGATGAGGATAACGCCTATTTCCGCTGCCTGAGCTGCGGCCATCAGGTGGCCCGTGACCGGACGATCTACCGCTATGATGTCCATAACCAGTGCAAAAACTGCGGCAGGTACTACCGGGTGGATATTGAAGATGAGGAAAGGCAGCACTTTTCCGTTCTCCATGTGGCCTGCCCCTATTGTGGGACAATCATGCCGGGAGAAGTCCATAAAACAGCGGAGGCGTTTTCATATATTGGCGAAATCAGGGATGGACGAGAACCTTATTTCGGGTTGGAACTATGGTTTTTGACTTCATTTCAGGGAAAACCTGTATGGGCACTCAACCGAGAACATCTTGCCTATCTGATCGGCTATCTCAGCGCCGACCTGCGGGAAAAGCCGCCGGGAAGAGCGAAAATGACCCAGGCCGACCATCTCCCCACCTTTATGAAAACCGCAAAGAACCGGGAGCGGATCGTGAAGCTGCTGAGGCAAATGCAGGAGAAATGAGGATGGAACAGAAAGTAATTTACAACGGCCAAATTCTTACTCTGACTCGGTTTTGGGCAACAGGAGAACCTTGCCTGTGGATCACCGACCCACAGCAGATCGAGATGCCCAAAATGGAGTTTGTGGGAGGCCACCCGGACGAATACTGCATTTTCCTGAAAAATCTGACGGAAACAGAACTGGCACAGATCACATCTCTGGACGGCGCTCCACTGGATGTGAAAGAAGAACTAAGCGACATCGAATGAGGAGAACACTATGAAAGACCTTTGCCAATACGGAAACCGGCCGGAGGACGAATGGGAAATCTTGCCCTGGATACCTGATCCGCGCCCGCCCTTCAAAATCTGGGTGAAGCCGGAGCAGATCGCGCCATTCTTTCTCATTCCCCACCACCCCTATGCCATCTCCCTTCTGCTGAAGATCAGTGACGGGTTCCGGACAGAAGAATTCTGCCGGCTGGGACTGACCGGCAGCAGCGGAGACTGGGAACGGCTGGTCCGGGGCGTGATCCGGGAGTTTGAGGAAAGCAATAGTGGTGAGGATCTGTTTCACTTTGACTCCGACGAGGATGTGTTCTGCGTCTATTCCCAATACATCGACGACCTGATGATGCTGGCCAAAATGATCCGGGCGGCCTGTGCCGATGAAAAAACGATGCGGATGTATCTGAACATGAGCGAGGCAGCGGAAGCATGAGAGAGTTAACTACTCAAACAGGGATAGTAGTAAAATGCAGTAAAACGGCCATTGAATTTTTCCAAAATGCTCAGTCAGTGGATTTCTTTTCTGTGCTGGAGATCCCAGAGGAATTCCAAGGTATAGCGGTTGAGTTTTATGATTTGATTATGGAAAATGATCATCTTGCGGCCTTGCTGGGCTGTCGCGGCAATTATGATATTGCAATACAGATAGATGAGGTAACCGGCACCATGACGGGGTGGCATTGGTTCAAATGAGGGAAATGGAATGATCGAGTATATCAAGCTCTTTTGGGAGGGCGCACCGGAGGGTGAACCATCGGTCATCCTCTATGAAGTGGATACCGAAAATGAGCGGTTGGCCCTCCGCTCCATTGACATCTTTGCGGATGGCCGCACCCGCAACATCCCTGACCTTTACGACGGCGCCATCGAGATCACACCAATCCTCACCGTGGAGGAATTGAACGCCCATGTCTGGGGCGAGGAGTTCCACGCCTGCGTCATAGAGAAAGCGGAATTTGAGGCCATCTGGGAAACTCACACCTATGATGGAGCGTTAAAGTAGCCAGGAGGAGACACTATGAACAAACCTATAAAAGCCAAAAATCTGCCGTTGTTCTCCATCATTGACCTGGACCAGCTGCGCCGGGAAAACCATCTGGAGGGCACAGAAGTGACAGACTTTTTCACGGCAAGGGATGGAAAAGTCTATCTTCTCATGGAACAGCCGTCCGAAACACAGGGTAAGGACTGGCTCAGCACTCCTTCCACCTATACCGCAGTGGAAATCCAGCTGGATTGGGCGGAACAGCGGGTGCTGGAAACGACGCTGTTTCCTCTTGGCCTCTTGAAGTTCCAGTTCCATTATTTGCGGCCCGCAGGTGATCACTTCCTCCTGCTGGGGGCAAGATGCGCCTATCGGGAAAACGGCCCCGACCAGAACGCCTGGATCGTCAGCCGGGACGGAGCTGTGCTGTCCCGTTTCTGCCTGGGGGATGGCATTCAAGACTGTGTGGTAAAAAAAGATGGCACCATCATTACCAGCTACTTTGACGAAGGTGTATTTGGTAATTACGGTTGGGATGAACCTCTGGGTGCTTGCGGCCTGATTGCATGGACATCGGAGGGAACTCCTCTCTGGAAGAATGAGAACTATTCCATCTATGACTGCTACGCCATCAGCCTGGACGAAGAAGAAAACCTGTGGTTTTATTATTACGATGAATTCCGGCTGGTGCGGACGAACTTCAAAGAGGACTTTGTATTTGAACTGCCAATCGAAGGAAGCGGAGCTTTTTCTGTTGCCCCGTCCGGCAATACCTTCCTGTTTCAAGGCGGATACCAGCAACGGGACAAATTCTACTTCCTTACTGCTCATGGTGATCGTCTTGGGCAAAAACAGGAGGCTATTCCCACCTGTGACGGAAACAAGGTCGCTGTGGAGCAGTGCAGCCTACTTCGCAGCCAGATGCTGTTCCTCGGGAAAAACGGTGTTCTCTATGGAGGTATTTTGGGGGGCGATGGCCTATGAAACAGACCGATATTTATACGGAGGCTCTGATCTGTCTGCGGTCGATTTTACAGACAGACCACCCGGAATTCAAAAACTGGATCGGCTGGCTGGAGCAGGATATTGAGGACTGGACCCAGCGGCGGGAGGTTTCCCACCACCTTCGGGCATACGGAGGTATGGGCTCGTTCAATGACCTACCCAGTATGCGTGGAAATCACGACTATATTTTCGGCTTTCTCAAATCAGTGTGCTATGCCTTCGGTCACCTTTATGGAAAACAGGAAGGCATTTCTCCGGAGGCACTGATGGAGGAGTGCCTGCACGATGTAGAGCAGGCCGCTTATCACCCCCATAAGGAATTGAACCGGGCCATTGCCCAACACTTGATGCAGGGCGATCTACAGGAAAATCTGGATGCTCTGTGATGGAAACACAATGCATGACATGAATTTGGAAAAATACCGCAGTAAAATTCAAACTGCTTATAAAGCAAGCCCCTTCACAAAGGGTATCTTCCCGGAACCAGAGGATGCTGTGAAACGATTTGAAAGCAGATATGCTCCCATTCCGGCAGAGTACCGCTGGCTGCTTTTGAACTTCGGCGGCTGCTATTTGGCTGAGCCGTGGATCTTCACACTAAAGGAATTGGAGGAAGCCTACCCCACATTTCAGGATGCCTTTGTGGACTACATGAGCGAATGTGAGCATGGTCCTGTATTTCCTATTGGCGGTTTGGGTGATGGAAGTATCGTATTCCTTGACTTGGAGAGCGGCAGAGTCCAGGGTTATAACTGCGACTATTCCAATTTGGAGGAGATCGCAAATAGCTTTTCCAGTCTGCTCCTGAGCCTTGTGGAGCAGGCATTGGAGATCGGAAAACTGTGCGGAGAATCGTGAGGTGAGCACATGGCAAAGGGCATTCGTGAACGCCTGCTGAAGCAGGCAATCAAATTCCATCAATGGCAGGAAGCCACTTATCCCGGCAAAACCAGCGAGGAACTCGGCGGTGAATGGGAAGTCGATTATCCATACTGGAATGATACTTACAGTGCCTTTTGCCATGTGTTGACCCAAATGGATGCAGAAACGGCAGACAGCGTCCTACTGGATGAGATGGTCTATTTAATTGCCAGGGCCAACGAAGCGGAGGGATTTATACAGGAGACCACTTCCCATCCACAATGGTTTGAGTGCCTCTGCCGCAGGGCCGCAGCTTCCAATGAGAATGAGGCCAAGTGGCAGTTTGCCGCCTATCTGCCGGAATGCTCATGTAGTCAGAAAGTCAGGGATATAATTCTGGATTTCGCAAAGGACCCCAATGAATATGTGAGCCGGCGGGCGCTTTTGGCGATGCCTGCTCTGCGTCCTGACTGTGTGGAACAGTTCGCTCCGCTGTTTTGGGAGCGCAACTGTTACTCTCCTGAACTTCAGGAATACCAGCGGATCGCCGTTCTGATTTCACTGGATGCCATCCATTCCGACCAGCTTCCACAATACTTGGAATGGGCCAAGCAGGATGGTCAGAGCTATCTGCTGGAACACGCAAAACGAATCGAAGGAGGACTTTCCATGAACGAAAAACTGTCCCGTCCCCAATTCAATCAAATGGATACCACCGAGAAGCAGGCGCTGATGGAAAGCCTGGCTGCTCGTTATACTATGACCTTTCTCGGTCTACATACCTTTGACCACTGGGGCCAGAGCTGCACCACCGGCATCTTCAAGAAAGATGGTCGGGAGTTCGTCTTTGTCCCCGGCGATACCGTCACCCTGGGCTGGGAGCAGTTTGCCGAGGGACTGAATCAGGAGAGCCAGGAGGAATTGGACTATCTGTTCCAGGAGTGGGAGATGGAACCGCAGAACCCGGAAGAGATGATCCGGGAAAGCATGGCTCCCGTTCGGCAGGCGGCCATTGGCCCCATGCTGGTGGGCCGGGAGCTGGAGGAACTGTGCTGGGAGCCGGTCAAGATGGACGATCCCAGGCTGACTGCCCACCCTGACTGGCTGAAGGAATTCCGTGATTTTGCTTGGAGTGACAGCAGCAGTCTTACCTTGCATCAGTCGGCCCGCATAGAACGGACAGAAGATGGATTTCATACCTGGATCTATCACTGCACAGACTACGATGCGCTTCTTGCCGGGCTGGAAAAGCAGGGGCTTTCGCTGCCCACAGCGGACGAGTGGGCCTACCTGTGCGGCGGCGGATGTCGGACCCTGTTCCCATGGGGAGATGGGTTAGACTACTCCATGCGTCTACGCTGGTTTGAGGACATGGATGAGGATGAGAACCGGCCCTATGATATGGAGGAACCCAACTTCTTCGGCCTGTCCATCGCCTACGATCCCTATATGCGGGAAGTGGTGCAGGCTGATAGACTTACCACCTGCGGCGGTGACGGCGGGTGCAATATCTGCGGCGGGCTGGGCCCATTTCTCGGTTTCCTACCCTGTTCGCCCCACTGTAAGCCGGAAGTGCAGGAGGACAAGGAACTAAACGGAGATTATGACTTCTACCGGCCCATTATCCGGGTGGAGAACCATGATTGACAATAGAAGCTTGATACGAAATAAAGAAAGAGAGGTGCCGACATGGGAGCATGGGGTATAAAAGCATTAGAGCGTGACGAAGGGCTGGATGTACTGGACATCCTCAAAAATGAATATGTACCGGAGCATCCGGTAATGGATCTGGGCGAGATGATTGAACTGATGAAAGAGGAAGTCATGCTGGGATCTGACTTCTCACAAATCGACTTCCTCTTTGACAATACTGCGATGGCTCTGGCGGAGCTGTATTTCCAATGGAAGGATAACGGCAAGCTGGACTACGATCATGAAGAAGCTATATGGGATAAAGTCACCGGTTTCACAGCATCCAAAGAAGCCATTGCCTTCCTGCTGCGGCAGCTCACCGACATCAAAAACGAGGTGCCGGACGAGGACGGCATCCGTGAGATTGTGGATCTTTGGAAGAACGAGGATAGCGGTGAGATCGCTCCTGCGTGGTTGGAACACTTGAATCAGCTCATTGATCGACTGGATTCAGAACAGGAGGCGTGACAGATGTATATCAAAAAATACTGGGGCAACTTTATTGGCGGCTCGGATGACAGCCTGAACCTTGTGGCATTTTTGGAGGATCAGAAACAAGAGGAGATCCCCCTCAGCGAGATCTTCGCCAAGATCGGTCTGGACAAGCAGAACTGGGACTTCCGCCAGACCGTGGAGTATCTGGAGTTCACCCATTCGGACGGCGTGGAGATGGACTTCCACTTCGCCATTGATGTGGTCACCGACCTGGCCGCCATCCTGCTGGAGTGCAGCGTCAGCGGCAGTGTGAACCTCCAGGATCTGGACGAGTACAACACCCCCGCCCGTCGTGTCCGCATCACCGCCACGCCAGAGGAACACGACGCCATGAACAAGGCCCTGGCGGACTTTGTCCATGCCCCGCTGGAATACGACCTCAGCGAGATGATGGGCGAGGATGAGATCACGGATATGGCTTATCAGGTGGAGATGCTGCGGAAGGAGCTGTACGAAGCCTCTGGCCGCAACCGGAACTACCATGTAAAGGCGGAAGATGTAAAAGATCTGCTCCCCGGCTGGGAGGGAGCGGATGGCTGCATTGCCACCAACCGTATCACGGTGGAGGGCTGCAAGGTTGGCTACTGCTACCGGGAGAAGCCGGACGGCGGCTGGGACAGCGGCTGGCGCTTCACCGCTGGTGATGAGAGCGAGGAGTACATGGATGACCCCAACAATGCCGGGATTTACAAGCTGAACACCATCTGCAACGACGATCCCGACATCATTCCTCTGCTGCATACACCCGCTCCCTGCGCCTTTGAGCGGGATGAGAACGGAGTGTTCCAGCAGATCAAAGACTGGAAACCGGATGAGGACGAGGAGGACCCTGATATGGACATTTTGAAGCAGTGCCAGAAGTGGCATGAGGAGGACAAACACCTGAAAATCGTTGATGCGCTGGAGGCCATCCCCGCCGAGGAGCGTACCCCGGAAGTTGATATGGAGCTGGCCCGCGCCTACAACAATCTGGCGGACCCCAGCGAGCCGGAGGGAAGAAAGCTGCTTCACCGAGCACTGGAATTGATGCAGTCCCACGAGGAGGAACTGGGAGATACTTATTCCTGGAATTTCCGCATGGGGTATGCCTATTATTATCTGGATCAGGAAGGTCGCGCTCTGCGATATTTTGAAAAAGCTCTGGAACTGCATCCCGGTGATGATCCGAAACTCAACACCCGACAGGACATGGAGGAACTGATCGACTCGTGCAAAAAGGGCATTTCTCTGCCGCGGTTCTCAGAGTGCTTCCGGGAGCGGACAGAGAACTGGTGGGAAACCTTTGCCGAGATGGAAGCAGAATTGCGCCAGATGATGGATGAGGACAAAGATCACACCCGCGGCGCAGAACTCGTGGCCCAAATGGAAGGGGCTTTGAACCAGGCGTTTGACGAAATCTCCTTCGAGATGGGCTTCAATGGCGAAAAGCATGAGTTGATCCTCACCCCGGAGGGCGACAAGGTCAAGCTGTTTGAGCTGATTTACTTCCAGAAGCACGCCCCCAAGGAGGTGCTGGAGCACTGGAACATCCTGGTGGGCCGTCAGCCCCTCCAGAACATCGGTCTGCGTACTGAGAATGGCTTGGACATCTCCGGGGATGATGTGCAGATCTGGCTGGAGGAGCAGGGTGAAAACAGCTTCGCCATCTCCGCCTACTGTGAAAAGCTGCTGCCTATGCTCCGGGATGAGGAAGGCCGGGCCTGGTGGATGCTCACCACCTTCACCGACCAAGTGCTGGGCGAGATCCCCCACATGAGATACATAGACAGCTTTGATGTGCTGGAGGAACCCAAGGCAGAGCCGTCCTTCCTCCTGTCCCAGCTGCCCGACAAACTGCGGGAGCAGGGCCTGGAGCTCTCCACCGACCCGGAAGCCTATCTGGAGAGCTACCTTGGTTACAAAATGGAACCCAAACAGGACCCGGACGCCGATTGGCGGCTGGATGTAATGGCCGGTTCCACCTGCTGTGTGCCGCTCATCAACGGCTATCTGAATGCCGACAATGATTTTATGGACGATCTCCATGCCGACGGCGCGGTGGCGGGCTTCTTCTGCTATCCCCTGGATACCCTGCGGGAGGAGGAAGGCAGTCAGAAAATTTTCGACTTCCGGGACAAACTGGAGGAAGTGCTCACCACTAGCGATGGCCCGGAGATCCTCACCCTCACCGGCGGAGCCACCGGACTTTTCTGCGGCTATGTGGACTTCATCGCCTGGGACATCCGAACGGCGCTGAACATGGCGAAAGAGTTCTTTGAAGGCACGGACATCCCATGGGCCATCTTCCACACCTTCCGCCGTGAAGCCGGTTCTGTATCCCTAAAGCAACAAGATGATGGGCCAGAAACTGAGAATCAGGATGACGAGTTGGACGAAACGCTGACGGGCATGGACTATATTCCTTACACCCAACAGAACGCCGAAGCATTCTTCGCTCAGCTGGAGCAGTGGAACGACGAAGACGAGTACACCCGCTGTATCCAGGCACTGAATGCCATCCCGGAGAACTGGAGGAACTACCGCACCGCCTACGCCCTGGCCCGTGCACTGGAGAACTACGCCATCATCGGGGACCATGACGAAGGTACTTTGAAATCCAAGGGAGACAAAGCCCTTCTGAGGGCCATTGAGGTGCTGGAGTCCGTCCGGGAGGAAGGCCAGGACAAGGCGGAGTGGAATATGCGGATGGCCTATGGCTATCAGTATCTCTACGGCCAGGAGGAAAAGGCCATTCCCTACGCCCAGCGGTGGGCAGAGTTGGACCCGGAGGATGAAAATGCTCCGGCGGTAATTCGGGAGTGTAAGGCGGAGATCCGGAAACGCCAGCGCAGCCGGAAGAAGAAGGCCAAATTCGTGCCCGGTGATACCCCATTTGAGGGCTTCGACCTCACCAACTTCTGGGATGATAATTGGTATGCACTGAAAGAATATGTCAGTGATCCGCCTTCCGATGAGCTGATTGCCAGCGTGGAGGAGGAACTGGGCTACAAGCTGCCCGCCGCCTACATCTGGCTGATGAAGCAGCACAACGGCGGCATTCCGGTGAACACCTGCTATCCCTGCGATGAGCCTACCTGTTGGTCAGATGATCATGTGGCCATCACCGGCATTTTCGGAATCGGACGGGAAAAGAGCTGCTCCCTCTGTGGAGAGCTGGGCAGCCAGTTTATGATCGATGAGTGGGAGTATCCTGCCATCGGTGTGGCCATCTGCGACTGTCCAAGCGCCGGACACGATATGATTTTCCTGGACTACCGGGCTTGCGGTCCCCAGGGAGAGCCTGCGGTAGTCCATGTGGATCAGGAAAATGACTATAAAATTACCCATCTGGCAGATAGCTTTGAGGAATTTATCCGCGGACTGGAGCATGAATCCCTCTATGATCCGGATGAAGATGCAGAGGGTCTTGAGGATGACGCCGACGAGGAGGAAACCGACCATAAGGGTTCCTTTGCCGGATCTGTGCTCCTCTCCAAAGCAGAGTGGGACAAGGAGCAGTTGATTCGAGATCTGCGGGAAGAATGGGGTATCGTAGATGAGGAGCCGGATGAGGGCGACGAAGATGTTGAGAACAGCGATGACGCTGTGGTAATGCGGGTCGGCAATATGATGCTGATCGTGACACTATTCCACGGTCACATCCCTGACAATGAAGCAGAGATCAACGCCGAAAACAACTATATGTGGCCAGAGGCCGTAGAAGTGGCCAAAGCGCACAAGGCCCATATCATGGTGGCTGTGTTGGGCGAGGAGGAAAAACTGCTGGAACGAGGTAAGCTGTTCACCAAGGCGATGGCAGTGTGCTGCAAGCAGAAATACGCCACCGGTGTCTACACCAGCGGCGTGGTATTTGAGCCTCGTTTCTATGAGGGCCTTGCCGATATGACTCAAAAAGGACGAACTGCCCATCTTCAACTGGGTTTGGTTCGGCCTGTACCGGAGCGGAGGGGGGCCTAAACGGCTACACCTACGGCATGGATGTGTTTGGCAAGGAGGAAATGGAGGTGTTGAACACCGACGCTGAGCCGGAGGAACTGCGGGACTTTTTGGCCAGCCTTGCCTCCTATGTGCTGGCGTGTGATGTGACGCTGCAAGACGGCGAGACCATCGGTTTTTCTGCGGACGATAAGCACACCATCACCCGCAGCCCCGGCATCTCTCTGCCAGAAGAACAGATGACCCTGAAGATCGGTTACGAGCCTATAAAGGGAGATCCGGAGGATGACAGCTGCGACCACTCAGACAATGATGACACGCAGGATGAGGAAGAATTCAGTAATCCCGAAGTCTACACCGAGGAGGAGATGGAAGCCGTCGAGGGGCACATTGAGCAGTATTTCGGCAAGGTCGAGAATGTGTTCCATGAGCTGGTTTCTCCCGACATCCATGTGGACATCTGCGTGGTGCCGCCCTCTGAGGAGCGGGACTACTGCACCCTGGTCACCATGGGCATGGGCGCTCACCGGATGAATGTGCCGGAGGAACTGGCGGAATATAAGCTGGAGCGGGCGGAGCTGGCCATTGCCCTGCCTGCGGACTGGAAGCTGGATCAGGAGTCCATGAAAGACGAAAAGTGGTACTGGCCCATCCGCCTGCTGAAATCCTTGGCCCGCCTTCCCATTGCCAGCGATACCTGGCTGGGCTTTGGACATACCATGGATAACAAGGAGAACTTTGCGGAAAATACGAAGCTGTGCGCCGCCATTCTGACTGGTCCCCAGGATACCGAAGATGGCAGCGAGGTCTGCACTCTGCCGGGCGGCGAGGAGGTCAACTTCTATCAGGTGATTCCTCTCTACCGGGATGAATTGGAATATAAGCTGGCCCATGACGCGGACGCCTGCTGGACAAAATGAACGGCATCAGCTTTGTGGTGGAGCCTGATCGTCAGGATGCTATCACTCGTGGCACCCTTTCCAATGATGATTTTGACGGTGAGATGGACGATGCTTCCTATCATATCGAGAGCATTGAGGAGAAGGAACTGCCTATTGACCCCATCAATGCTTATAACCACATGGCCATCTACCTGCGCTGGTGTATGGAGAACGACCTGATGGGCGAGGACTTCTTGAAAGAATACAGCGAAGTGACCAAACAGGTCAAAGCTGATCCTGCCAATGTGGATCTGAGGGAGTTTATCCGGGATGAGCTGGACGGCTGTCTGTTCTCTGTGCTGTTCAATCAGCAAGGCCGTGCCTTTGCAGGCTATTACTACGGAGAGGGCGACAGCCCCTACTATCCTGCCGACATTGATGACTATGCCCTGAAATATTTTGGTCCGTCCCGATACCACTCCAATGAATTTCAACAGGAGGCATACTTATTCATCCCATTTGATGAGAAATACTATCAGACAATGGCTCAAGTGATTGAGGAACGCTTTGAAAACTGGCAGGGACAGGACTTCGACGAGGACACGCTGGAGCCTTCCGAAGTGGCTCATGCCATCATGGAGTATCTGGACTGCGAGTGTACCTATTTCCCATCCATGGCAGATGATGACCCCATCATGTCGGCATACAGCTACGCCCAGCGGCTGGGGGGTACGGGAGGGCTTTGTTCCCGTACTTATCCAGGCGGATGATGAAACGCTGTTGGAATGTCTGGTAATGAACGCCGACCCGGAGCATGATGCGGACTGCTATGAATTTGACCTCAAAACGGTAGAGGAGTACCGGAAGAAGATGCTCTCCGCTCCTGTTAAGGACGGAAAGGCGATTTTGGAGGAATTGACCGGCCAGCGCAAGGAAGAAGCCGAGGACGATGATCTGGACTGGGAGGAGGAAGTCCTGGGCGAGATGGAGGGCGGAGAACCCAACGACCGCTTCGCAAACTATTGGAACGATGATACCGGAATGACATATCCGCTCATTCTGGCTAAAATTCCGGTAAAGAACCCCTGGGAGATCTTCGCCTACCTGCCCTTTGGAAATTGGAATGAGTGTCCCGACACACCGGACCTGATGGCAGTGGCGAAATACTGGTTCGAGCAACATGGTGCCATCCCTGCCGCCATGAGCCACGATGAATTGGAGTTTGAACTTCCAACTCCGATCTCCAAGGAAAGAGCTATGGAGGTGGCTGTGGAGCAATATGGTTTCTGCCCAGATCTGGATCAGAATGAGGATGGAAGCATTGGCTCCTTGGCAGATGTCCTGTGGCAGTCCACCGTCTGGTATTTCTGGTGGGATTGATGGGAGGTATTTCGGTAAGTGATGAAAACCAGAACACTGACCATTCAACTGAATGACGAACTACTGCCTATCCTCCCAGTGGAACCGGAAGCCCACCTCTCCTTTACCACTCATGCTGATGGAAATGAATTGGAGCTAACGGGAAACCGGGCGGGGCTGCTCCTGTTGGCGAAAGCCGCTCTGGGGATGGCGGAAACCGCTCGTGTGGATGGCTTCCATATCCATTTGGATGACCTTTATGACATCAACGCCGAGGGAAAAACCATCCTGATTCAAAGGGAGGAGTCAAAGCCATGATTGAAAAAACCTTCCTCAACCCCACTACAAATAAGCAGTGGCGAATTGAAATTGACGGCCATACCATCCGAACCTGCTTGAATGGCGGGAAGGTCAAGGAGATCCTGTGCGACTCCGCTTTCCAGGTCAGGAGCAAGGCTGCCAGCGCCATGATGGGCCAGATGCGGAAAGGATTTGTCTATCAGAATCCGGATGCCGCTGTTGGGCAGGCGCGGTGCCATCGGTTTGTCGGTAAGGACAGTAACGGCTTCATGCCCCTGGCCGCCTCTCCCGCAAGGGATGACTTCTTCCTGACGAGGGTGGTCGGAGATTTTGAGGACGAGACCCTCTATCACTTCGATGGCAGCGGGGAGAGCCTTGAAACGGTCTCTCTGGGTGCCAAGCGGATGACCTATGAGCAGGTCCTCTGCCCCAATAATACCCTTCTTCTGAACAACAGCTATCTTCTCCAGCAGTTCTCGCTCCGCACCCATGAGGTCACGCCCTTTGCCAACAAGAAAAACAGTATGAAGGCTATGCTGGATCAGAGCGGTGACCTAACCCTGTGGTACACAGGCGAGGAGATCGTCGTCTTTGCCTTTGGCAGCAACACGAAAGTGTGGCGGGAAACGGTAAAATGTAAGAAGTCAAAAGATCCGAATTTTGCCTATTACTGCTTCGGGATGCTCTCTCCCCGGCAGAGCAAAGCGGTCTACCGTGTCACCGAGGGTGAGTATGTGCTGGTCGATCTGAAGTCCGCCCAAAAAGTTGTGATCCCCAATGCGGGCTGGCATCCCTTCTTCTCTCCGGATGACCAGTGCTTCTCGGTGGGCGGCAGGTTCTATCTGACCCAGACCGGAGAGGAGATTGCCAATCCTTTCCCGTTTTCGGTCCGGCAGGGGCTAAATTTTTCAGACACCTGTATGGTGCGGACAAGGGGCAGTCTGATGGCCGTTCAGCAGGATCGTGGCAGCTCCCCCATAGAGCTGTGGGATACCGGCAGCGGCCAACTGCTGGCCTCTATTGACGACCCCTTTGTGGTGCGGCAGGTGAATTTTGCCTTTACCCAAAGCGGGCTGGTCCTGCACACCGATTACGGGGCCATGAGCATCTATTCCTGCGCCCTCTGAAACGGAGAAATGAACTATATTTATTTTTACGATGAGAAAATGGAGGGGGCACAATGAACTTTAACGAAGCAATGCAAATGCTTGGAACCAAGTTGCAAGGGAAGTACGGGCATTTAGGCTTCAAGTATAAAAAATCCGACAAAACACTTACGAGGCACAGTAAAAATTTCACCTATATGATTGCGTTTTCCTCATTCGGCGGGAACACAAAGGATAGCATAAGCATAGAGGTTTGCTATATAATCAACACCCGTCCATACGACCCTTATGGTTATGCCAAACCAGACATCAACACACAACCACTGTTTTACAGTTTGAGAGACAATGAAATATATCTTGATATAGGAAATGAAGAAAAGATTAACAATACCTTTGAGATTGTTTGCCAGTGGATGGATAAAATACTGATTCCAAAAATGAATGAGCTTTGTGCTACCGAGTAATGTGGAAGTGATGGCGGAGAAAGAGCGTGGACACCTATGGACAAAGAATCATTGACAGAAAAACTCCTGGACTTGGTCGAGGGGCGGGAAACACCAGAAAGTTGGCGGAACTGGTGGGACGAACATGAGACGGAGTTGGAAGCCCTGCTGAGTCGGGGTGAATTTCTGAAACTGAAGCCCTGCCAACACGGTTTTCAGTGGGTCCCGGTGTTTGGCAGCCAAAAGAGAGCCATCGCCATTCTGGAAAAGAGCGGCACAGCATTTGAAGCCAGCAATCTCTACCAGGAGCGGTATCTGGCGGAGCTGGACGCTTTCTGTAAGGAGCAGGAGCGGGTGCAGAGGGAAAAGCAAAAGGAATTCAAGGCCAATAACCCGGAGTTATTTGGCCGATACCCCAAGTTCTCCAAGGCGTTGGCAAAGGTGCTGGACCCCTCTGACGAGATCAAACCCGCCGCCACGGAGGAGCAGATCGGGAATCAAGAAAGCGTGCTGGACTTCACGCTCCCGTCCCAGGTGCGGGAGTTTTTCCTGCTGACCGCAGGCATCAATGTATCCACAGGCGTAATCGTTGAACTCTCTGGAACATTTAATCTGACCATTCATGGCGAGCGGTATTGTGTGCTGGGCGAGTTCTGGAAAGAAGCGGACGGCGACCAGCTCCTGCTCCGCCCCGGAGAGGAAACCATCTGGTACTACGCCCATGAGCAGGACAAGGTAAAGCGCCTCTGCAATGATATGGCAGAACTGCTGGAGAAGAAACTGGCGAGGTATCTCAATGAACACTGAAAACATTGCCCACTATTTTTATGGAAGCGCCCCTGCTGAAGATGAACTCATGAATGCTGTTTTCAGTGGCGAGAATACGGTTGATGCTTTGAAAACAGCGGCAAATCAGCATGAATTTCTCTACACCGAAAAAATCCGCCTGTGGAATGAGCTCCACATGGCGCTGGTGGGATGCCCTGGGACAGAACCGATCTCTCATGAACCGCTCAGCCAAGCAATCGTAGGTGTTGATTTCGTTGATGATGGTCAGGTGGCCTACACTCTCTTGGAGGATCTGGATGACATCGTTTCTGCCCTCAATGAGGTGGATGAAGATGCTTTCCTGGACAAGTATCTCCAACAGAACGGAGTGGAAAATCGGGATGCAGCGTTGGCCGAATTTAGAACTTTGAGAGACTTCTATAACAAGTGTCAGGATTTTCATGGAGATGATGACTATATCCTGGTCGTGGGTATCTATCGTGACTGAGAGGTGGTAACATGGCAAGCGTATCCACTTGGAGTGGAATCCGGAACAAATTGGAGAATGATTACCTGTGCCCGGCGCTCCGGGGTCACATTCAGTATTTTGCCACCAGTTACAGCAAAAGCGCCGACCATGAGGGCCGGGCAGCCATTCGTATGGACGGTGTGGAAGTACTGCGGAGCAACTACTACATCTATTTTGAGAATGTGTGGACGAAATTTCATCACCTGCGGTCCACAACGCTGAAAGATTGCGACTCTGCGAAAGAAGCCATCGACCAGGCTCATGCCTTTGCGCTGGAGCAGGGCACCTTTGACCAAAAGGTGTTCTATGAGGCGTTTGGGATCTTTGACAACCAGAGCATTGAGAAAAGCCTTGTCAGCCAGAATCCTCTTGTCCACATCTTTGCCCTCCTGGACCGCAGGCTGGGAAAGCGCCACCTGCTGGCTTTGGAGAAATCCATGGAGCAGGAACTGGACTGGGTGCGGGCCTTCTATGTGATCCGGATGCAGGCAGAAGGGCTGATGGAAAAAGAATAACATTCAGGAGGAACAACTATGTCACAGATCGCATCCTTTTACCTTCTCAAAGACGGCCGGCGGCAGGAACTGTCAAACGGCGACTGCTCCGGCGCGGTCTATATGGCCATCTGGGACTGGTGTGAGAGCGAACTGGATCTGGATGTCCGTTTTCCTGCTCCCCAGACGGAGGACACCCTGGACTGCGCTCTGCTGGAGGGAGAGCTGGCGTCTCAACTGCTGGCAGCTCTGCGGGAGCAGGACCTCCCGGAGCTGGCCGCTGAAATTGCCCCGGACTGGGATCTGCCCACCGAGGCGGTGCAAAGCGGGCTTGAAACGCTGCGCTCCCATCTGGAACTGGTGCAGGGCGACGCTGCCCTGCTGTATGAGATGACTTGACGGGGCCATGCCCCATAGAATATTGCGAGGAAATTATGATCGAAATCAAAGGAAAATACAATGAGGCCAAGATCTTCACCGATGTGGTGGACAGCGCCTCCATCGCACAGGTTCAGGAGCTGTGCAATCAGGAATTTACGGCGGGTAGCCGCATCCGGCTCATGCCCGACATTCACGCCGGGGCGGGCTGTACCATCGGCACCACCATGACCATCACCGACAAGGTGGTGCCCAATCTGGTGGGTGTGGACATCGGGTGCGGCATGGAGACCACCCGCATCCGGGAGGGGCGGCTGGAGCTTCAAAAGCTGGACAAGCTGATTTATGAAAAGATCCCCTCCGGCTTCTCCATCCGGGATAAGGCCCACCGCTACCTCAATGAGATCGACCTGAGTGAGTTGTGCTGTGCCCGCCATGTGGATCTCCTCCGGGCGGAAAAAAGCATCGGTACGCTGGGTGGTGGGAACCACTTCATTGAGGTGGACAAGGACGACGAGGGAAATCTCTACATCGTGGTTCACTCCGGCAGCCGTCACTTGGGTGTGGAGGTGGCCAGCTATTACCAGGAGGCGGGCTATAAGGTGCTCAACCGCACTGACGATGCCTCCATCGAGGCGCTGATTGCCCGAATGAAAGCGGAGGGCCGGGAGAAGGAGATCCAGAAAGAACTGAAGAAACTGAAAAACCTCAAGCAAACCAACATCCCCAAGGCCCTGGCCTATGTGTCCGGAGAGTTGTTTGAGCAGTATATCCACGACATGAAGATCGTCCAGCACTTCGCCATGCTCAACCGGCAGGCCATGATGGACGAGATCGTCAAAGGCATGAAGCTCCATGTGGAGGAGCAGTTCACCACCATCCACAACTATATCGATACCGACGCCATGATCCTGCGGAAAGGAGCTGTGTCCGCCAAAGAGGGCGAGCGACTGCTCATCCCCATCAATATGCGGGACGGGAGCCTGCTCTGCGTGGGCAAGGGTAACGAGGATTGGAACTGCTCTGCTCCCCACGGCGCCGGCCGCCTGATGAGCCGGGCGGACGCCAAGCAGTCCTTCACGGTGTCTGAATTCAAAAAACAGATGGCAGAGGTCTACACCACCTCGGTGAGCAAGGCCACCCTGGATGAGTGCCCCATGGCCTATAAGGGGATGCAGGATATTCTGGACAACATCGGCCCCACGGCGGAGGTGAGGAAGATCATCCGCCCCATCTACAACTTCAAGGCTGGGGATGAGGATTAAAAAACGGAGAGAAATGCCATGGTGAGAGATGGACTTGTGTTCAAAGATGAGGATGGTCAGGTCATATTCAACCAGTACAGCTTCTGCGAATTAGTGAAGCACCTGCTGGTGGAGCTGGTGGGGATCTCCTATGAGGAAGCCTCCCAGATAGTGGAACGCTCACCGCTGGCAGAGCCAGTGGCCGATGCCCTGGGAGTGGCGATATTCAGCCATAATCTGCCTTATTACTGGGCTATGTTTTTCTACTATGGGAACGGTTATTGGTGGGAAAAGGGTATTCCAGCGCAGCCAGAGGATATGGATGCCTATGAAGCTTTGGAAAAGAAAATTATGGAAAAATATGACTTAAAAGAGCCCTTTGAGTGGTAATCTTGGAGGTGTACAATGCTGGCGAAGTATTTTGAAACCATGTTACATAATCTTGGCCTGGAGCGCCTGGAACACCCTCTGTTCTACCATGCGCCAGTCGCCATCCGGTTTGAGATTGGCGGGGAGGAACCAATCTATCTGGACAGGCGTGCGGCGAAGCTGAAAACCAACCCCGCTTATGTTCAGGGGGCGCTGGACCGAGCCGCCGCGATCTATCGGGGCCTTCCGACGGTGCCGGAACTTCTGCGGATCGACGGGTATCCCGATGAAGAACCCGCCGAGTCCCTGCTGACCGTTATCCGGCAGCGAGTGGGCCTCCCAGTTCCCGATGAGCAACTTTCGGCCACAGAGCTGGATGAAGATGGGGATACCCATGCACAAGTGCAGTTTTACTGGGATCTCAGCAAGAGCAGCTTTCAACCAGAGCTGCTTCTTCGGGAAATCATTCTGGGGGACATCGGCGGCTGAAACGGCTTTGTGTCCAGCGTCTATCTGGCCGGGCCAGGGCCGTTTCTCTACCACCTGTATGATGACCGTGGGCTGGATGTGCTGG
>ENA-OQDA01000313-OQDA01000313.1-human-gut-metagenome-genome-assembly--contig:-NODE-313-length-20671-cov-8.354848_pt1 | contig 20671 bp, 16 predicted proteins | sample MGYA00242771_ERZ504603 | MGnify/ENA primary metagenome ERZ504603 (study PRJEB26092, sample SAMD00036328) | human gut metagenome | host: Homo sapiens | study: EMG produced TPA metagenomics assembly of...
CGACCTGCTTCAAGAGACATCCCTGAAAGCTCTGGACAATGAAGAGAGTACACACCTGATACCAACTTTAAAGGATGGATATATACCATCATGCGTAATATTTTCATCAACAATTACCGTAAAGTGGTACGTGACCAGACATTTGTAGATACCACAGACAATCTCTATCATCTGAACACGCCGCACGACCTCACACTCGACAGCACAGAAGGCGCCTACGACCATGAAGGAAATGCACCGCATTGTCAATGCCTTGCCACGTGAGTACAAGATACCTTTCTCCATGCATGTCTCCGGTTTCAAGTACCGTGAAATCGCAGAAAAGCTGAACCTCCCACTTGGAACAGTAAAGAGCCGCATCTTCTTTACCCGCCAGAAACTGCAGCAGGACCTGAAAGATTTCAGATAAGAGAATACGGCAACCTAAGAATTGTTTATTAATTGGCCGGATAAAAAAGTAAATATGCTTATCTTTGGGCAATCATGGGACACAAACCAAGATACCTAAAGAAAAACCGAGTAATTAATAAACAACATGAAGAAACAGACAATCATTACAGCCTGCACATTTGCAGCAATGACAATGGCTACTCCTGCCGTTTTTGCCGTACAGCCGGCCATGAGTAACCACGTATGCGCCTCCGACGCTATCAAGAAAGACAACCGACCGGTAGAATCAAAACGACTGTTCCGTTCCAAAGCCGTAGAAGAACAAATTCAACGGATACAGCAGCTGCTGAAAAATCAGAAGCTGTCATGGATGTTCACTAACTGCTTTCCCAACACGCTGGACACCACCGTCCATTTCCGCAAGGACAAGAAAGACGGGAAGCCCGACACATTTGTCTACACCGGAGATATCCATGCCATGTGGCTCCGCGACTCAGGTGCGCAGGTGTGGCCCTACGTACAGCTGGCCAATGAAGACAAGGAACTGAAGACGATGCTTGCAGGAGTCATCAACCGCCAATTCAAGCTGATTAATGTAGACCCGTTTGCCAACGCCTTCAACGACGGCCCCATCCCCGACGGACACTGGAAAACCGACCTTACCGACATGAACGACGAGGTGCACGAGCGTAAATGGGAAATCGATTCACTGTGTTATCCGCTACGCCTTGCCTACCATTACTGGAAAACGACCGGTGATACAAGCATCTTCGATGCCGAGTGGATAAAAGCAATCCAAAACATCCTGACCACCTTCCGCGACCAACAGCGCCGTGACGGACGCGGTTCCTACCATTTCCAGCGGGTAACTGAACGCGCACTGGACACGATGACCAACGACGGCTGGGGCAATCCGGTGAAACCGGTCGGACTGATTGCATCTTCTTTCCGCCCTTCCGATGACGCCACCACCTTCCAATTCCTGATACCCTCCAACTTCTTCGCCGTATCTTCGCTGCGTAAGGCAGCCGAGATTCTGACTGAAGTCAATAACCGCCCGGAGCTTGCAAAAGAATGTACCGATCTGGCCGGAGAAGTAGAAACCGCCCTACGAAAATACGCTACCTACAACCATCCCAAATACGGCACCATCTATGCCTTCGAGGTAGACGGTTTCGGCAACCACCTTCTGATGGACGACGCCAATGTACCGAGCCTTATCGCACTGCCCTATCTGGGCGATGTGGACATCAACGATCCTATTTACCAGAACACCCGTCGTTTCGTATGGAGCGAGGATAACCCATACTTCTTCAAAGGTACGGCAGGCGAAGGCATTGGAGGTCCGCACATCGGCTACGACATGATTTGGCCGATGAGCATCATGATGAAAGCCTTCACAAGCCAGAACGATGAAGAGATTAAAACTTGCGTGAAGATGTTGATGGATACAGAAGCCGGAACCGGCTTTATGCACGAGTCTTTCCACAAAGACAATCCCGCCAAGTTCACCCGCGCCTGGTTTGCATGGCAAAACACATTGTTTGGCGAACTCATTCTAAAACTGGTGAACGAGGGCAAGCTAGACTTGCTGAACAGCATACAGTAAAAAAACATTTATCCCCCCTGGATTCTGTGGATGAATGTAATAATCAACCACTCCAGGGGGAATATTATCACTCCTCCCTCCCATCATCTTCCGGTAAGTAATAACGTTCACAAAATAGACGGGAAGTTAACAAAAAAAGTTTCAGAAGTTAATACTAAAACAAGAAAGAGTTAAGAAAGAGCTTTATCCCAAACTTTGGTTTTTCCAAACCAAGCCTGGGGATAGAGAAACCAAGTCTTGGTTTAGATATCCGCAAAGCTGGGAAAGAAGTTTCCCACCCAAGACACCATTCCACCAACAAGCGACTTTCAAACCAAAGACCGTCATCCTCAACCGAATCTTTTCAAAAGAGACTACACGAATCCCCCACCAGCAAAGCGTTTCAAAAGCAGCTTCATTATCAAATGAATAAGCTATCAACAAGGTGTTGAAAACTTCTTCCTAAGATTTTAGTTAAAAGATTGTGGGGAATTGTGGGGAAATGTGTATTTTTACCGTCGCTTATTATAATAAGGTGAGAAATGATACAATTTTTAGGTAATATCGAGGCTAAGGCGGATGCAAAAGGAAGAGTTTTCATCCCGGCCACCTTCCGGAAACAGCTGCAAGCCGCTTCTGAAGAAAGACTCGTGTTGCGTAAGGACGTGTATCAGGATTGCCTGGTGCTCTACCCGGAAAGTGTATGGTTTGCCACTCAAAACCAACTTCGCTGCCGGCTGAATAAATGGAACGCCAAACAACAAATGATTTTCCGCCAGTTCGTAAGTGACGCGGAAGTTATGACCCCTGACGGGAACGGACGCATCCTGCTCCCAAAACGTTACCTGCAAATGGCGGGTATACAAAGTGATGTCCGCTTCATTGGTGTGGACAACACAATAGAAATCTGGGCTAAGGAACGTGCCGACCAACCATTCATGAACCCCGACGAGTTCAGCGAGGCTCTTGAAGAACTGCTGGGAGACGAAAATATTTGTTGTGACGAAAATAAGCTATAAACAACAGATGATGAAAGAAGAAACAACATATCACATCCCCGTATTGCTGATGCCGAGCGTAGATGCAATGAACATCCGTCCGGACGGCACGTATGTAGACGTAACGTTTGGTGGAGGAGGACATTCGCGCGAGATACTGTCCCGCCTGGAAGACGGCGGCCGGCTGCTGAGCTTCGACCAGGACGAGGATGCGGAACGTAACATTGTGAACAACCCGCATTTTACATTCGTACGCAGCAACTTCCGCTACCTGCACAACTTCCTACGCTATCACGGCATCGAAAAAGTGGATGCCATACTTGCCGACCTCGGCGTATCTTCCCATCACTTTGATGACAGCGAACGGGGATTCTCCTTCCGCTTCGACGGGGCACTGGATATGCGTATGAACAAGCGTGCCGGCCTGACCGCTGCCGACATCGTGAATACCTACGAAGAAGAAAAGCTGGCCGATATTTTTTATCTGTACGGCGAACTGAAGAACAGCCGGAAACTGGCATCTGTCATCGTTAAGGCACGGGCTACGCAGAGAATTGCCACCATCGGCGAATTTCTGGAAATCGTCAAGCCACTCTTCGGCCGCGAACGCGAGAAGAAAGAACTGGCAAAAGTATTCCAAGCATTGCGCATTGAGGTAAACCAGGAAATGGAAGCACTGAAAGAAATGCTGTATGCGGCAACAGAAGCGCTAAAGCCGGGAGGCCGCCTGGTGGTGATAACCTATCACTCCCTGGAAGACCGTATGGTGAAGAATATCATGAAAACCGGCAACGTGGAAGGCAAGGCCGAAAAAGATTTTTTCGGGAACGTATTGACCCCGTTCCGGCTAGTCAACAACAAAGTGATTGTACCGGACGAGGAAGAGATAGAGCGCAATCCGCGTTCGCGCAGCGCCAAGCTGAGAATTGCAGAAAGAGTAATGAATGATTAGTGACTAGCAATGGAAAAGAAGCAAGAAGAAAAGAATACGGAAAAGGTGAAAAAACGCACCTCACTGAAGAACATCATCGGAGGCGACATTCTGGCCACAGACTTCTTCCGCCGCCAAGCCGGATTGTTGTTCCTTATCATGGTGCTTATCATTATTTACATCAACAACCGTTACGAATGCCAACTGCAACTGATAGAGATAGACAATCTTAAAAAAGAGCTGATAGACATCAAGTACGATGCCCTGACACGCAGTTCGGAATTGATGGAGCGGAGCCGCCAATCACGCATCGAGGAATACATCGCCACCAAAGAAAGCGATTTGCAGACTTCCACTAATCCACCGTACTTACTAAAATAATGGAGAATTGAGGATTAAAGTAATTTCAATAGTACATCGTAAATCGTTAAATCGTAAATAACATTGGCTGTAAATAAAAAAAACATAATGACCCGTTACTTCTTCGTCGTCCTACTCATGGGGCTGGTGGGGATAGCTATTGTTGTGAAAGGCGCCATGATTATGTTTGCCGAGCGACAGTACTGGCACGATGTAGCCGACCGCTTCGTAAAAGAGAATGTAACGGTGAAGCCCAACCGGGGAAATATCCTGTCCTCGGATGGCAAACTGATGGCAAGTTCGCTGCCGGAATATAAAATATATATGGACTTCATGTCCGGCGAAAGGGACGAGAAGCGCCGCAAAAAGGATCAGCAGCGCAAGGATTCTATCTGGAAAGCCAATTTCGATTCCATCTGTATCGGGCTTCATCAGATTTTTCCGGACATCAGCGCCGCCACCTTCAAAAGCCATCTGCGCAAGGGGCGGGAGATGAAGAGCCGGAACTACAACATTCTTCCCAACCGCAACCGGCGCATCTCTTACATTCAGTATAAGGAAGCCAAGCGGTTACCCGTATTCAAGATGAACAAGTACAGAGGGGGGTTCCACGAACAGATATACAACCAGCGTAAAAAGCCGTTCGGTTCTTTGGCAGCCCAAACCCTGGGCCGTCTCTATGCCGATACAGCCATGGGAGCCCGTAACGGCATTGAACTGGCCTTCGACACCCTGCTGAAAGGACGGAACGGTATTACCCACCGTCAGAAGGTGATGAACAAATACCTGAATATCGTAGACCTTCCCCCGGTAGACGGTTGTGACATCATATCCACCCTCGACGTAGGCATGCAGGACATCTGCGAAAAAGCCCTGGTGGACAAGTTGAAGGAAATCAATGCCAACGTCGGGGTAGCCGTACTGATGGAAGTGGCTACCGGAGAAGTAAAGGCCATTGTCAACATGATGAAAGCCGGAGACGGCAATTACTACGAAATGAACAGTAATGCCATCAGCGATATGTTGGAACCGGGCTCCACCTTCAAGACAGCCTCCATTATGGTGGCACTGGAAGATGGCAAGATAACCCCGGATACCGAGGTAGACACGGGCAACGGTATTATGAATATGTACGGCAGCAAGATGAGAGACCACAACTGGCACCGGGGAGGTTATGGAAAGATAGATGTGACACGTATTCTGGAAGTTTCTTCCAATGTGGGCGTCTCCTACCTCATCGACAAGCACTACAAGGATAATCCGCAGAAGTTCGTGGACGGTTTGAAGCGCATGAGCATCGACCAGCCGCTTCATCTGCAAATACCCGGTGAAGGGAAGCCCAACATCAAAGGACCCAAAGAGCGTTATTTTGCCAAAACGACTTTGCCGTGGATGAGTATCGGCTACGAGACTCAGGTACCTCCTATGAACATACTGACCTTCTACAATGCCATAGCCAACAACGGGGTCATGGTACGCCCCAAGTTTGTGAAAGCAGCGGTAAAGGACGGTGAGGTAGTGAAAGAATATCCTACGGAAGTAATCAATCCCAAGATATGTTCCGACCATACCCTGACACAGATCCGCGAAATCCTTCGGAAAGTGATATCGCAAGGTCTGGCAAAACCCGCCGGCAGCAAGCAATTCTCCGTATCGGGCAAGACGGGTACGGCACAGATTTCACAAGGAGCCGCCGGATATAAGTCGGGACGGGTGAATTACCTTGTAAGTTTCTGCGGATATTTCCCCTCGGAAGCACCCAAATACAGTTGCATCGTTTCCATTCAGAAGCCTGGGTTACCAGCTTCAGGCGGTCTGATGGCAGGTAGTGTCTTTGGGAAAATAGCAGAAAGAGTTTATGCCAAAGACCTGCGTTTTGACATACGCAGTGCCATAGACAGTACCACCAATGTGATTCCTCCCGTGAAAGCCGGAGAGATGAACGAAGCACTCCTTGTACTGAATGATTTGAAAGTGCCCGTTCAGAAACAGTTCGCCGGACAAAAGAAAAAGGAACAGTGGGGGCATACACAAGCAGCTCCGTCGGCAGTCATCCTGCAAGACCAGGAACCGGCCTCGGGCACCGTGCCCAGCGTGGTAGGTATGGGAGCGAAAGATGCTGTCTACCTTTTAGAGAGTAAAGGACTGAAAGTAAGGCTAAACGGCGTAGGACGGGTGAGGAACCAGTCCATAGCAAGCGGTAGCCGGATAGTGAAAGGACAAACCATAGCCCTGACACTACGTTAACATGAGAATAAACAAGATTTGGATATACACTATATATAATAAGGTATGAGATTAAGTGATTTGTTGCAAACAATACAGCCGGTCCGGATTACCGGAAGTACAAGCATGGAGATAACGGGGGTGAATATAGATTCCCGCCTGATAGGAACCGGACATCTGTTCATGGCCATGCGTGGTACGCAGACCGACGGGCATGCCTATATTCCGGCTGCCATCGATAAAGGGGCTGTTGCAGTATTGTGTGAAGAATTGCCGGAAGAGCTTAAGGCCGGCATCACCTACATTCAGGTGAAAGACAGTGAAGATGCCGTAGGGAAAGTGGCTACCACTTTCTATGGCGACCCTACATCCAAGATGGAACTCATCGGCGTGACCGGAACCAACGGAAAAACAACCGTTGCCACCTTATTATATAATACTTTCCGCTATTTCGGCTACAAGGTCGGACTGGTTTCCACTGTATGCAATTACATCGACGACCTGCCCGTACCGACCGAACACACCACCCCAGACCCGATAACCCTGAACCGCCTGCTTGGCGAAATGGCCGATTCCGGCTGCAAGTATGCCTTCATGGAAGTCAGTTCCCATTCCATTGCCCAAAAGCGCATCAGCGGTCTGAAGTTTGCCGGCGGTATTTTCACTAATCTGACCCGCGACCATCTGGATTATCATAAAACGGTGGAGAACTACCTCAAAGCCAAGAAAAAGTTCTTCGACGAACTGCCAAAAGGAGCTTTCAGCCTGACCAACCTGGATGACAAGAACGGACTTGTGATGACGCAGAATACCCGTTCGAAGGTATACACCTACTCTTTGCGTAGTCTTAGCGACTTCAAAGGCAAAGTCTTGGAGTCTCATTTCGAGGGAATGTTGCTCGACTTCAACAATCACGAACTGGCAGTACGTTTCATCGGAAAGTTCAATGCCTACAACCTGCTGGCGGTATTCGGTACTGCCGTATTGCTTGGCAAGAAAGAAGAGGATGTACTGGTTGCCCTCAGCACGCTGCATCCGGTAACCGGCCGCTTCGATGCCATCCGTTCACCGAAAGGCTACACCGCCATTGTGGACTATGCGCATACTCCAGACGCCCTGGTCAATGTATTGAACGCCATTCACGGAGTGCTGGAAGGAAAAGGGAAAGTGATTACCGTTGTGGGCGCCGGCGGCAACCGCGACAAAGGCAAGCGTCCCATCATGGCCAAAGAATCCGCCCGCTTGAGCGACCGGGTCATCATCACCTCCGATAACCCGCGCTTTGAAGAGCCGCAGGACATCATCAACGACATGCTGGCGGGACTGGATAAAGACGACATGCAGAAAACCATCAGCATCACCGACCGCCGCGAAGCCATCAAGACAGCCTGCATGCTGGCACAGCCGGGAGACGTGATTCTCGTTGCAGGCAAGGGGCATGAGAATTATCAGGAGATTAAAGGCGTGAAACACCATTTTGACGACAAAGAGATATTAAATGAGATAATGTGCTGATATGCCAATGTGCTAATTGCCATGCGTCATGTAGGATATTCATTCCTTTACCAGCAGATATACCAGACTATCAATTAGCATATTGGCACATTAGCACATTAAACAATTAAATAATTAACATCATGTTATACTATTTATTTCAATGGTTAGACAAATATGACTTCCCCGGTGCGGGCATGTTTGGCTATACATCCTTCCGTTCGTTGATGGCAATCATTCTGGCATTGCTCATTTCGAGTATCTGGGGAGATAAGTTCATCAATCTACTGAAACGCAAGCAGATTACTGAAACGCAACGTGATGCCAGCATCGACCCGTTCGGCGTAAACAAGGTGGGAGTACCCAGCATGGGCGGTGTCATCATTATTTTTGCCATACTCATTCCTTGCCTACTACTGGGCAAATTGAGCAATATTTATATGATATTGATGCTGATTACCACAATCTGGCTGGGGTCGCTGGGCTTTGCCGACGACTACATCAAGATATTCAAGAAGGACAAGGAAGGCCTGCACGGTAAGTTCAAAATCATCGGTCAGGTAGGCTTGGGACTTATCGTCGGACTGACTCTCTACCTCAGTCCGCAGGTGGTTATCCGCGAAAACATAGAAATAGAGAAACCGGACGGACAGATAGAAGTGGTGCATGCCGCCAAGGAAATCAAGGCAACACAGACCACCATCCCATTCTTCAAGAGCAACAACTTCGACTATGCCGACCTAGTGGGCTTCATGGGTGAACATGCCCAGACAGCAGGTTGGATACTGTTTGTGATTATCACGATTTTCGTAGTTACCGCCGTCAGCAACGGAGCCAACCTGAATGACGGAATGGACGGAATGGCGGCAGGGAACTCTGCCATTATCGGACTGACCTTGGGAATACTCGCCTACGTATCGAGCCACATTGAATATGCCGGCTACCTGAATATCATGTACATTCCCGGCTCGGAAGAACTGGTAATCTTTATCTGTGCCTTCATCGGTGCACTTATCGGCTTCTTGTGGTACAATGCCTATCCGGCCCAGGTATTCATGGGCGATACGGGCAGTCTGACCATTGGAGGAATCATCGCAGTATACGCCATCATTATTCACAAGGAACTGCTGATACCCATCCTTTGCGGTATCTTCCTGGTGGAGAACCTTTCGGTCATCCTGCAACGCCTCTATTACAAGGCAGGCAAGCGGAAAGGCGTGAAACAACGTCTCTTCAAAAGAACACCGATACACGACCACTTCCGCACTTCCATGAGCCTGATAGAGCCGGGATGCAGCGTAGTATTCACCAAACCGGACAAGCTGTTCCACGAATCCAAAATCACCATCCGCTTCTGGATTGTGACGATTGTATTGGCAGCGATAACGATTATAACATTAAAGATTAGATAATAATTATTCAATATGCTAATGTGCCAATGTGCTAATTGCCATGCGGCACGACAGCGCAGCTCATTAGCACATTGGCACATTAATCATATTAGTACATTATGAGAATTGTAGTATTAGGAGCTGGCGAAAGCGGCGCAGGCGCTGCCGTACTGGCCAAAGTGAAAGGATTCGACACGTTCGTCTCCGACATGTCCGCCATCAAAGACAAATACAAGGAACTGCTGGATAAATACGGCATTGCCTGGGAAGAGGGACACCACACAGAAGAGCTGATTCTGAATGCTGACGAAGTAGTGAAAAGCCCCGGTATTCCCAACGACGCTCCGCTCATTATGAAATTAAAGGAAAAAGGTACGCCCATCATCTCTGAGATAGAGTTTGCGGGACGGTACACTGACGCAAAGATGGTCTGTATCACCGGCTCGAACGGAAAGACTACAACCACCTCGCTCATTTATCACATCTTCAAGAGTGCAGGCCTGAACGTCGGCCTCGCCGGCAACATTGGCAACAGCCTGGCCTTGCAGGTAGCCACGGAGCAGCATGATTACTACGTCATTGAGCTGAGTTCCTTCCAGCTGGACAATATGTATAACTTCCGTGCCAACATTGCCGTACTGATGAACATCACACCAGACCACTTGGACCGTTACGACCACTGTATGCAGAAATATGTGGACGCCAAATTCCGCATCACCCAAAACCAGACACCGGAAGACGCTTTTATCTTCTGGAACGACGACCCCATCATCAAGCGCGAATTAGACAAGCATGGCCTGCGCGCCCATCTCTACCCGTTCGCTGCCGTGAAGGAAGACGGGGCCATCGCATACGTGGAAGACGGTGAAGTGGAAATCAACGAACCGATAGCCTTCAATATGGAGCAAGAGGAGCTGGCGCTGCACGGCACACACAACCTATACAATTCGTTAGCCGCCGGCATCTCGGCCAATTTGGCCGGCATCCGGAAAGAATATATCCGCAAAGCCTTATCCGACTTCAAGGGAGTGGAACACCGGTTGGAGAAAGTAGCCACCGTACGCGGCGTGAGCTTCATCAACGATTCCAAGGCTACGAACGTAAACTCCTGCTGGTATGCCCTGCAAAGCATGACCGGCAAAACCGTACTTATCCTCGGCGGTAAAGACAAAGGAAACGATTACACGGAAATCGAAGACCTCGTACGCGAAAAGTGCTCTGCCCTGGTCTATTTGGGATTGCACAACGAAAAGCTGCACGCCTTCTTCGACCGTCTGGGACTGCCCGTAGCCGACGTGCAGACCGGCATGCAGGATGCCGTAGAAGCAGCCTTCAAGCTGGCAAAGAAAGGTGAAACCGTGTTGCTCAGTCCTTGCTGTGCCTCCTTCGACCTCTTCAAGAGCTATGAGGACCGCGGCGATCAGTTCAAAGCATGTGTCAGAGCACTATAAGATACAGATGCCGTAACAGTCCTATTACGAATTCCGTAACAAGAACGGCAACTTTTAATTCTTTAATTATTAATTTTTAATTTGCGAAGCATTGGATTTATTAAAGAGCATATTCAAAGGCGATAAAGTGATTTGGATTATTTTCCTTTTCCTTTGCCTCATCTCCATCACAGAGGTATTCAGTGCTGCCAGTACGCTGACCTACAAGAGTGGCGACCACTGGGGACCGATTACGCAGCACAGCATCCTCCTGATGGTAGGCGCCGTCATTGTAGTACTGGTACACAACATCCCCTATAAATGGTTTCAGGTGTTCCCGGTATTCCTGCTTCCGATATCCATCGGACTGCTGGCTTTTGTGATGCTGATGGGATTCATTACCGGCGACCGCGTAAACGGCGCAGCCCGCTGGATGACCTTCATGGGCATTCAGTTCCAGCCGTCGGAAATAGCGAAGATGGCCGTCGTCATCGTTACCGCCTTTATCCTCTCGAAAGGGCAGGATGAAGACGGTGCAAGTCCGAAAGCCTTTAAGCGCATCATGATTATTACCTGCATTGTCTGTGGCCTTATCCTGCCGGAAAACTACTCGACGGGAATGCTGCTCTTCGGAACGGTCTACCTGATGATGTTCATCGGGCGGGTATCTGCCAGGAAACTGCTGATACTGGGAGGAGGGATTGTGGCATTCGTAACAGTCTTTGTCGCCTTCCTGCTGGCCACGCCAGACAAGACATTGGAAAATATACCGATGGGGCACCGCTTCACCACTGTAAAATCCCGTATTGCAGACTTTACCAACAAGGAGGAAGTTCCTGCCGCCAAATTCGACATCGACGGCGACGGGCAAGTGGCACATGCCCGTATTGCCGTAGCTACGAGCAACGTTGTAGGCAAGGGTCCGGGAAACTCCGTACAGCGTGACTTTCTGAGCCAGGCATTCTCCGATTTCATCTATGCCATCATCATCGAGGAACTGGGACTGGTAGGCGGAATAGTCGTTGTGTTCCTTTATGTCTGCCTATTGGTGCGAGTGGGCCGTATCGCCAAAAAATGCGACCGCACTTTCCCCGCTTTCCTCATTACCGGAATAGCCTTGCTGCTCGTCACGCAGGCGCTGTTCAACATGATGGTTGCCGTAGGTCTGGCACCCGTCACGGGACAACCGCTTCCACTCATCAGCAAGGGTGGTACATCCACTTTCATCAACTGTGCCTACATCGGCATGATACTGAGTGTCAGCCGCTATACAGCCAAGCTGGAGGAACAGCGGATGCATGATGCGCAAGTGCCGATGCTGATAGATGCCGGAAATGCCGAGAACCCGGAACAACCGGCCGATAGCGAAGCACAGACAGCCGCCGAGCCGACAGCAAAGGTACTGAACAGTGATGCGGAGTTTGAATAACAGCCTCTCCCCCAACCCCTCCCCCGTAGGGAGGGGAGAAAAGAATAATTGAGTAATGGAGAGCATGCCAATAATACAAAAATAAAAAAGAACAAAAATATGAGTAAAGAGGCGAACAACTATACAACCAAAAGTAACTCTACCCCTCTCCCTACGGGGAAGGGGGTGAGGCTTATCATCAGCGGCGGCGGTACGAGGACATATCTTTCCGGCCATCTCCATCGCTAACGCCATAAAAGAGTTGTGTCCCGACGCGGAGATTCTCTTCGTAGGTGCCGAAGGAAGAATGGAAATGCAGCGTGTTCCAGATGCCGGTTACCGGATTATAGGTTTACCCGTTGCCGGATTCGACCGCAAACATCTGTGGAAGAACTTCTCCGTACTGCTGAAACTGATACGAAGCCAGTGGAAAGCACGGAGCATCATCAAGGAGTTCCGCCCGCAAGTAGCCGTCGGTGTAGGTGGCTATGCCAGTGGTCCTACGCTGAAAATGGCGGGCATGATGGGTATTCCCACGCTGATACAAGAACAGAATTCCTACGCCGGTGTCACCAACAAGCTGCTGGCACAGAAGGCATGCAAGATTTGCGTGGCCTACGAAGGTATGGAAAAATTCTTCCCGGCAGAAAAGATAATCATGACAGGTAATCCGGTGCGCCAGAACCTGCTCGGACATTCCATCCTGCACGCAGACGCCGTAAAGTACTTCGGATTGAACCCGGAAAAGAAGACTATCCTCATTCTGGGCGGCAGTCTTGGAGCGCGTACCATCAACCAGACATTGACTGCCGGACTGGATGTCATTCGTACCCACCCCGACGTACAGTTTATCTGGCAGACTGGCAAGATATACATTGACCAAGTCAGAGAAGCCATTACAGCCACTACGGGAGAAGCCGTACGTAACCCGCATATCAGTGCCATTCCGAATCTGTATGTGACGGACTTCATTAAGGATATGGCAAACGCCTATGCCGCTGCCGATCTGGTGATTTCACGTGCCGGAGCCGGTTCCATCTCCGAGTTCTGCCTGCTGCACAAGCCGGTCATCCTGGTTCCCTCACCCAATGTGGCCGAAGACCATCAGACCAAGAATGCGCTGGCGCTGGTGGATAAGGATGCAGCTATCTATGTGAAGGATGTGGAAGCGAAAGAGAAGCTGCTGCCGGTGGCGTTGGAGACAATCGCTAACCCCGAGAAGCTGCAAGACTTGAGCAAGAATATCGCCAAGCTAGCGTTGCCGGACTCGGCGACAATTATTGCGAAGGAGGTATTGAAGAGCCTCTCCCCTTGTCCCTCCCCCGTAGGAAGGGGGGAATAGATAGTACTGCTATCGTTCTTTTTATAATATCATACTTTTGGAAGAAGAGTTTGAAGAAAAAATTTGAATATGAATAAAAATATAAGCAATAGTAACTCATCTCCCCTCCCTACGGGGGAGGGGGTGGGGCTCGAAGCCATTCGCTCCGTTTACTTCATCGGCGCCGGCGGCATCGGCATGAGTGCGCTGATACGTTATTTCCTCTCTAAAGGAAAGACAGTAGCGGGCTACGACCGTACGTCGAGCGAACTGACAGAACGTCTGATTACGGAAGGAGCACAGATACACTACGAAGAGGATATCAACCTTATTCCGGAGGAGTGCAAAGACAAGGCAAGCACGCTCGTGGTCTATACCCCCGCCGTGCCGCAAGAGCATGCAGAACTGACCTATTTCCGTGAAAACGGTTTCGACATACATAAGCGCTCCCAAGTATTGGGCATCATCACCCGCAGCAGCAAAGGCCTGTGCGTGGCAGGTACGCATGGCAAGACTACCACCAGCACCATGGCTGCCCACCTGCTGCACCAGTCACACGTGGGCTGCACCGCCTTCCTCGGAGGCATTTCGAAGAACTACGGTACGAATCTGCTGCTTTCCGCCACCAGCCCTTATACCGTTATCGAAGCGGATGAGTTCGACCGCTCCTTCCACTGGCTATCGCCCTGGATGAGTGTCATTACTGCCACCGACCCCGACCACCTGGATATATACGGCACCAAAGAAGCCTATCTCGAAAGCTTCCGCCACTACACCACGCTTATCCAGCCGGGCGGCGCCTTGATTCTGCACAAAGGACTGGAAATGCAAGCCGACGTACAACCGGGCGTCACCACCTATACCTACTCGCGCAACGAAGGCGACTTCCATGCCGAGAATATCCGCATCGGAAACGGTGAAATCTTCATCGACTTCGTGGCGCCTGACACCCGCATCAACGATATTCAGTTGGGTGTTCCCGTCAGCATCAACATCGAGAATGGTGTTGCCGCCATGGCACTCGCCCATCTCAGCGGTGCCACCGACGAAGAAATCAAGCAAGGCATGGCAAGCTTCCGCGGAGTGGACCGCCGCTTCGACTTCAAGCTGAAGAACGACCGGATTGTATTCCTCAGCGATTACGCCCACCACCCTGCCGAAATAGCCCAAAGCGTGAAGTCCGTCCGCGAGTTGTACCAAGACAAGAAGATAACCGTCATCTTCCAGCCCCACTTGTACACCCGTACTCGCGACTTCTATCGTGACTTTGCAGACAGCCTTTCCCTATCCGACGAGGTGATTCTGACAGAGATATACCCTGCCCGCGAGCAACCGATTCCCGGCGTGACGAGTCAGCTGATTTATGACAACCTCCGCCCCGGCATCGAGAAATGCATCTGTAGGAAAGAAGACGTCCTCAGCCTCCTCGCCCAAAAGCACACCGAAGTATTGGTAGTGCTGGGAGCCGGTGACCTGGACAACTATGCGCCCCAAATCACCCAACTATTATCAGAAAAATATCATGGTTAAAAGGATTCTACTTTCTATCGTTCTGTTGCTTGTCATTGCCTACCTGGTAGTGGCTGTCACTGCTTTCAACCGCAAGTCCGCCTCGCAGGTGTGCCAAGACGTGGAGCTGGTGATAAAAGACATGGTATATGCCGGCTTCATCACGAAGAAGGAAGTAGCTACCCTGCTGGAAAAGAAAGGTATCAGCCCCGTTGGAAAAGACCTGGAACGCGTGCGCACCAAGACCTTGGAGCGCGAACTTGCCAAGCATCCCCTCATCGACCAGGTGGAGTGCTACAAGACCCCGAGCGGCAAGCTCTGCATCGAAGTGACCCAGCGCATCCCCATCCTGCGTGTGATGAGCGCCAACGGCGAAAACTACTATCTGGACAACAAAGGTACCGTGATGCCCCCCGATGCAAAGTGCGTTGCACACCTCGCCGTTGTAACCGGAAATGTAGAAAAGTCGTTTGCCATGAGGGATTTATATAAGTTTGGTGTATTTTTGCAAAAGAATTCTTTCTGGAATGCACAGATAGAGCAAATTCATGTATTGCCCGGCAAGAACATCGAGTTAGTGCCCCGTGTCGGCGACCATCTTATCTATTTAGGCAAGATTGCCGGATTCGAGAAGAAGCTGAAACGTGTAAAGGCATTCTACGAAAGAGGATTGAACCAGGTGGGTTGGAACAAATACTCCCGTATCAGCGTTGAATTTGATAATCAAATCATCTGCACAAAGAGAGAGTAGAGAAAGGGATTTACTAATAGTCCTTCTTTATCAAAGCGCAGCAAATAGTAAATTGTAAATAGTAAAATAGTAAATAAATAGATATGGCAACAACAGATTTCATCGCCGCTATCGAGTTGAGTTCTTCCAAGATTTCCGGTATCGCAGGAAAGAAGAGCAGTGACGGAAGTATCCAGGTGTTGGCTTATGCACGCGAAGATGCATCCCCGTTTATACACAAAGGGGCCATCTACAACATTGACAAGGCCGCACAAGCGCTGACTTCCATCATCAACAAGCTGGAAGGCCAGCTGAACAACTCCATCGCCAAAGTATATGTAGGCATCGGCGGACAATCATTGCGCACGGTGAGGAATGCGGTAAGCCGTACGCTGGAGGAAGAGAGCATCATTTCGCAAGAACTGGTAGACGAGATTTGCGACGAGAACCGTGATGTACCCTTGGTAGACATGAGTGTGCTGGATGTAGCCCCGCAAGAATACAAGATAGACAACACGCTGCATGTGGAGCCCGTAGGAGTTGCCGGAAGATACATCACCGGGCAGTTCCTCAACATCGTAGCGCGTGCCTCGCTGAAGAAGAACCTCGAACACAGCTTCGAGCAAGCCAAAGTGGAAATTGCCGACGACCTGCTCGTGGCTCCCACTGCGTTGGCCAAAGCCGTGCTGACCGAAAACGAGATGCGTTCGGGCTGTGCACTGGTGGACTTCGGTGCCGACACCACCACCGTGCTGGTCTATAAGAACAATATCCTGCGCTACCTCAGCGTACTGCCGCTGGGTGGAAACAACATTACCCACGACATCACTTCCCTGCAAATGGAAGAGGAAGATGCCGAGAAGCTGAAACTGCAATACGGTAATGCCCTCTACGAGGAGGAAGAAGACGCCGAGACCCCTGCCGTATGCACGTCGGAAGACGGCCGTACCTTCGAACTGGCCCTGCTGAACAATATTATTGGAGCACGTGCAGAAGAAATTCTTGCCAACGTATGGAACCAGTTGCAACTTTCCGGCTACGAGGACAAACTTTTCTCCGGTGTTGTATTCACCGGTGGAGGAGCCAATCTGAAGAATCTTGAGAAAGCCTTCCATAGAGTGAGCAAGATTGAAAAGGTAAAGACCGCCAAGTTCGTACAGACCACCGTCCACACACGCAGCGACGAGCCCAAGAAGGACGGCATGCACAACACACTGCTGGGCCTGCTGGCTGCCGGCAACGAGAATTGCTGCCTGCAAGAGGTGAAGCCGGTACAGCAGCCTGCCTCCAATGTTCCTCCCAAACCGGTCGACATATTCGTTGACGACGAAGCGCTGAAAGAGCAGGAAGCCGCCGCACGCGCCGCCAAGGCACAGCGCGAGAAGGAAGAGAAAGAACGCAAGGAGCGTGAGCGCAAAGAAAGGGAGCTGCGCGAAAAGGAAGAAAAGAAGAAGAAAAAGAAAGAAGGCCCCAGCTGGTTCGAAAAGACTTTCAACAAGCTTTCCAACGAAATCTTCTCGGACGACGATATGAAGTAATAATGTGATAATGTGCCAGAAAATTAAGTTATTATGGAAGATATAGTACAATTCGATTTCCCGACCGATTCACCGAAAATCATTAAAGTAATCGGTGTAGGCGGAGGTGGCGGCAATGCCGTGAACCATATGTACCGGGAAGGTATACACGACGTGACGTTCGTACTGTGCAACACAGACAACCAAGCGTTGAAGGACTCTCCCGTGCCCGTGAAGTTACAGCTTGGGAAAGAAGGCCTGGGAGCCGGAAACCGCCCTGCCCGTGCCCGCAAGGCAGCAGAAGAGAGCATCGAAGACATCAAGAATATGCTGAACGACGGCACCAAGATGGTATTCATCACTGCCGGAATGGGCGGTGGTACCGGTACGGGTGCCGCCCCCATCATTGCACAAACCGCCAAGGAAATGGACATCCTGACCATCGGCATCGTCACCATCCCTTTCCGCTGGGAGGGCGACAAGAAGATAGACCAGGCACTGGATGGCGTAGAGGAAATCAGCAAGCACGTAGATGCCCTGCTGGTCATCAACAATGAAAAGCTGAGCGAGATATACAGCGAGCTATCCGTAGACGACGCGTTTGACAAGGCCGACGACACCCTTTCGGTAGCCGCCAAGAGTATTGCCGAAATCATCACCCTGCATGGAAAGGTGAACCTCGACTTCAACGACGTGAAAACAGTGCTGAAGGACGGCGGCGTAGCCATCATGAGTACCGGCTACGGCGAAGGTGACAACCGTGTCAGCGAAGCCATCAAGAACGCGCAGCACTCGCCGTTGCTGAACAACAACGACATCTTCAACTCCAAGAAAGTACTCCTCAACATCTCTTACAGTGCACAATACAAGCTGATGATGAGCGAGATGGACGAGGTGAAGGAGTTCATGAACCGTTTCAGCCGCGACTTCGAAACCAAATTCGGTATGGCCATTGACGACAAGCTGGAACAGAAAGTGAAAATCACCCTGCTTGCCACCGGTTTCGGTATCCAGGACATCCACATGAAGGAGATGGACGACCGCATCACCCAGCGCACCGCCGAAGAACAGCAACGCCTTGCCGAGCTGGAGGAGGAAGAGGAACAGAGACGCAACCGCCGCGAAGTGTACTATGGCAAGGATGCCAATGCCCGTTCCCAGCGCAGCCGCCGTCGCCATATCTATCTCTTCAATCCCGAAGACATGGACAACGCCGACATCATCAGCATGGTAGAGAATTCTCCGACCTATCTGCGTGACAAAAGCACGCTGAACAGCATCAAGATGAAGGCAGAGCAGGAAGGGCAGCTCGCCACCGAAGCCGCGCAAGAGGCAGAAGGCGGTGCAGGGGGAGTCATCACCTTCTGATTTTTCCGTTCCCGATATGTAAAACCATCCTCCTCCCCTTCGGGGGAACAGGAGTAAACCTATAACAATATGGATTTATTTGAAAAAGTCAGCGAAGACATTAAAACAGCCATGAAAGCCAAAGACAAAGTGGCTCTCGAAACATTGAGAAACGTAAAGAAAGTATTCCTTGAAGCCAAAACCGCTCCCGGAGCCAACGATACCCTGAGCGATGCAGATGCTTTGAAGATTATCCAAAAACTGACCAAGCAAGGCAAAGACGCCGCTGAAATCTATGTACAGCAAGGTCGCCAGGACTTGGCAGACGATGAGCTGGCACAAGTAAAGGTGCTTGAAACCTATCTGCCCAAGCAGATGAGCGCCGAAGAACTGGAGGCAGCCTTGAAGGAAATCATAGCCGAAGTCGGCGCCACCAGCGGCAAGGACATGGGCAAGGTGATGGGTGTAGCCAGCAAGAAACTTGCCGGACTTGCCGAAGGCCGCGCCATCTCAGCCAAAGTAAAAGAGTTGCTGGGATAAAGAAATACACTTCCCCTATCATATAAGCCGTGCTTCAACAGAGGGACTCAGCGTCCAAAGTCTGTTGAACACGGCTTTTTACATACCAATCCATATCCTCCCCCACAAGAGATTATACGCTATCTATCAACGCATTATATTTACCGACCGTTTACCATAAGATGTAAAAGCCGTTACCTAATGATGTAACGACGGTTACCCTATATTGAAACGGTCGTTACCCTATATTGTAACGACCGTTACAGCTTATCGTAACGACCCTTACAGCAGTAAGTAAAACTCCCTACTCCTATAATAAAGGCAGCGCACACTTATTGGGCCGTTACATCGACGATAATCAATCAAAAAGCTCCTTCAATACCTCAAGTGATTTCAATACCGGGAAATCCGGCAGATGCAGACGATAATATTCATTCACAATGTTCAGGCAGCGGGTACGCTCCAACCGGTTCATGGTGAAAAGATGCATCGTTTCATAATTCATGCGCATCAGCTGTGTCAGGCGGGCCGCCTCCTCGGGAGCGATGTAATTGGAATGGAGCTGCGGACGCAAGGGAGTGAAACAAGCATTCTGCAAATCGAAGTAATCTCCGGCATGATAATCCTCCAGGTTGGGATACAAACCGAGAAAACGGGAAAGGCGCATCAGGAAGACCAGATGGAAATTGGCAAACCCCTCCCTGCATTCATCCAGCCAGATGACGGAATGATACAGATAAGCAAACAGCGGACGGTTCTCTGCCTCCTCCCGGACGGCGCGATAAAGGAATTCCGAAAGAAACAAAGCGATGGCAGATTTGTAGGGATCGTAGGGAAGCGTGGCGAAAGGATAAAGAGACTTCGCCTCCTTCACCTTATATATAGTGGCATTAGGACGGAAATCGGCTTCAAGTTCCACCAATGCCAGCGGCTGGAAGAGTACCGGCTTCACCGCCGCCTTGCGCGAACGGGGTATGGACACCATGAAGGAAGCCCTGCCAGCCACCTCCGTATAGATGTCTGCAATGAGAGATGTATCCTTATATTTCAAGGTATGCAGCACAATTCCCAGTGTTTTCTGTAACATTCCCGATTTCTTTATCTGGTTTCAATCTGATAACAAAGCTACGAAAAAAAAGCCCGAAAGAAGAGAAACAAAAGGAGAAGAATAAAAAAACAAGGTAAGGAGTGTAAAAAAGCAAAAGCGCGTATCGCACTGATTTTCAATAAATAAAACGTTAACCTAGGACAAAAAGCAACAAAAAGCTATATTTTTTCTTGCGAATGTTTTGGTAATTCAAAAATAGTTTCTACCTTTGCATCCGCAAACGAGAAATAAAGGCTCTTTGCAAGAGCGGAAACGCTCACCAAAGGATGGCCCGTTCGTCTATCGGTTAGGACGCAAATGATTTCATTACTGGAAGGGGTTCGATTCCCCCACGGGCTACAAATAAAAAATAAACGAATTAAAAAGATTAGTCGAGATGGCAAATCATAAATCATCACTGAAGA
>ENA-OQDA01000314-OQDA01000314.1-human-gut-metagenome-genome-assembly--contig:-NODE-314-length-20638-cov-4.702745_pt1 | contig 20638 bp, 19 predicted proteins | sample MGYA00242771_ERZ504603 | MGnify/ENA primary metagenome ERZ504603 (study PRJEB26092, sample SAMD00036328) | human gut metagenome | host: Homo sapiens | study: EMG produced TPA metagenomics assembly of...
AATATTTCCAGAAGTTACGCAAAAAACTGATCGAGTGCCTGCCGTACCAGCTCGGACATATCGCAGTCGCGGTGGAAGGCTGCCGCCTTGAGCTGCTTATGCTGCTCCGGGCGCAGACGCACGGTCACCTGCACGGTGGAGGCTTTCTTCTTTTCCGCAGTCGGCGCGGCAGCGATTTCCTGTGCCGGCTGCGGCTCCTCGTCCTTGCGGCCGATCATATTCTTGAACATTTCCTCTGCACTGAGTCTTGCCATTACTGTTCCCTCTCCTTCTCCACAAACTCCTTGACGAAATTCAGACAGTCATTCACAAAATTCCGGCTGGCCTCGGAAACGCGCTCGCCCTTGGTCTGTGCCTTGCTCTCGATGTAGTCGAACACGTTCTCCTGCACAGCCTGCGCTTCCTTGATTATCACGTTGCTGCGGATGGTCGTGCGGTAAACATCCGCGCCCATGTAGTCCGCGATCTTCTCGGTCAGCTCCTGAATGGTCTTTGTGACGCGGGTGCGCTCGGTGCGCGTGAGCAGCACGCCGTCGATCCTGAGCGCCGGATTGGTGTATTTCTTCACCGACTTGTAAGTATCATACAGCTGGGTGATGCCGGACGCTGCAAAGGTCTCCGCCATGGTCGGGATGAGCAGATAGTCGGCAGCCGTCAGCGCGTTCACGGTCAGCAGACCAAGCGACGGCGGACAGTCGATAAGAATGTAATCGTATTCTTCCGCAACGCCGGTCTGCTCGTCGCGCAGCTTCTCGCGGAGCGTCATCTCTTTGCCGACGTTGTGCAGCTCCTGCTCAATGCCCGCAAGGATGGTATTCGCCGGAATGATATCGCAGCTGGGCGTGTGCTGGATGGCCTCCCGCGCCGAGACCGTTCCCTTCATGACCTCGTACATGGTTGCGCTGTCCTGATTTTCGGCAGCTACCGACATCGACAGGTTGCCCTGCGGGTCGCAGTCGATCGTCAGCACACTGAAGCCCTGCTTTTTCAGACCGGCCGCCAGCGTTCCTGTTGTTGTGGTTTTCGCAACGCCGCCTTTCTGGTTGGCCAGTGCAAATATCGCAGACATGTTCTCCACCTCTTTCAACTTTATAAAGTTATAACTGTTTAACGTTACTCTTATTATATACCTGTGCCGTTATAACGTCAAGACTTTGTAACTTTATAACGTTATCTCTTTCTATAAGTTCAGAGATTCGTTCATATCGTGTATTTCTCACTCTTTTCTCTCCTTTTCTGTCAGGAAGATTGAGTAGTGAAGTTTGAATAAAGAAGTTTTAGTAAGTAAGGATTTTAGTATATCAGCCTGTTTTGCATCTGCTCAAAAAGCATCTTATCTTTCAGCATACTGCCTGTAAACAGAGTACCCTGTAAAATCAGGGTAATGGTATGGCAGACAAAGAAAAATGACGGTCCTTCTGCCGTCATCGGTGTTTGGGGATGGAAATATGATTTTCCGGGCACAACCATAAGCCATGAGGTCAATCATGGCTTAAAAGGTTATTCGGTTTCCTGCGAATGGCGTTTTGCTTTTACGCGCTCGAGCCACGCCAGTTCCCAGTCGGCCAGCGGCTGCTCGGGTGCGCCGGTGCTGACAGGCTCGGCCTGCGAAGGCTGCAGCAGTTTCTGATGGTAGGTATACAGGGAAGTCTGTAAGTATGCAACCGGGTTGTCGATGCGGCCGAAGTCGATCGTGACGCTGTTCAGAAAGCGTTCCATGCTTTCCTGAGAAATACGGCGGAAGACCTGCTCGCGGCTGTCCTGCGGGACCACAGCGCCCTTGATGAACAGCTTGTCTGCGTACTTGATGTTGCAGACTGCCGTTACGACCGTTCCGGTCAGTTCGTTGCCAAACTGACGGCGGAGCGCGTCGGCGTTGATCTGCTGCTCGATCTGCCTGCGCAGCCTGCGGCGGACGGTACGCGGCTTGTCCTTTTTGTTAACGCACACGTTTTTACGGATGCGGGAAACCTGCGTTTTGATCTTCGCAAGGAAGCCGTCGATCGTGGCTACGGTGGAGACAGAGCCGTCGATGTGGTAATTGGTCAGATACGGCGTTTCCAGATCGGGCGTCTCGCAGATCTCATACTCGTATGTCCAGCGGTTTTCCTCGCCCGCCGGGTGGCGGTGTTGCTTGAGCAGACCGGAAATCTTGAAGCGCTTCCAGAGCGTCGAGAAATGTTTTACTTTTTCCATGCAGAACGCGCGGATTCCCTCGGGACGGAGAACGAAGTCGGGAATCTTCATCAGATGGCTGACGAGGGCGAACAGTCCCTTGCTGGCAAGGGAAATGGTCTTGTCGCGCAGGATCGAGGTGGAAATGTTGGTGTAGTCGCGCTGCGCACCGGAAATGCAGGCAACATCACCGTTCGGGCGGTCAATGGACGGGGAATAGACGTAGTCCACCGGCTCGGACGGGTGCTGCATCAGGTTATAGACATGACAGAACGCACCATTTTCCGACTGGGAGAAATAGTGCTGTAAGTATCCCTTTTGCTTGAGCTCCTTCCACGCCGCATTCAGCAGGTAGGCGCTGTCCGAGCAGGCATAGCCGAGACGGCGCTTGCTGAGCGCGAAATCCGGCAGGCCGACAAAAGACTTGATGACGGCAAACAGACCCTTCGCCTCGAGAGAAAGCGTTCTGTCGCGCAGAACTTCGTTATAGATTGTCGTGTAGCCGGCTGCGGACATTGCTTTCCCTCCTTTCCGATGGTCGATTTTTGCAGAAGAAACAAAAAATCGTCTGATGCTCTCACACCAGACGATTGAAAAACCATGTCTAAATTCGTATCAAAAATCGAAGATTCGTAATGTTGCACAAGTAAAATGTGCCGTGTTAAGCAGAAAAATTGATTTTTGTCGAAAAACGCGCGTCTTATTGACATAACCGCTTGTTGAATGTATAATGATTATACAGTAAGCGGTATGCGCCATTTGGTTCGTCTGGAGAATAAACCATTGAAGCGCGTTACTGGTCTCAGGTTAGTGAGATCTTACCGCCCGCTGGTGTTGGTTGCACCAAGTGGCGGATACCGTTTATCAAAGAGCTGATGTTTCCTAGGCATCGGCTCTTTTGTTTTTCCTGTAATTAAGAATACCATGGAAAATAAGGAATGTCAATCTTAATCAGGTGAAGTTGAAAAATACTCGGAAGAGTTGGTTTTTTTAGAATGAATCCGGGTTTTCCGGATATACTTGCAATGCCGCCTGATATGCGGTATACTATCAGTAGGCAAAAGGAAATCAGTATATCCATACTGAACAGCGAAAAGCCCCGGAGGTCACGACTCCGGGGCTTTTCTTATCTTTTGGGAGCAGGCAGATCAAACCTGAGGATGGCTACCAGCTTACTTTCTGTCCATCCATTTGCAGATGTAGTAGGCTACTACGCTTGCCGCAACAGAGAGTATAAAGGAAATCAGCCAATCCATGCTGAACACCCCCTTCCTCTACCTGTATGGGGGTGGTAGCCTGTACAGTATACCATGGATGTCGGATTGCAGCAAGGAAAGCCGGATTTTGAACTTCTCAGAATAAAAATGGGATATACGCGCGGCGCTTGATCCATGCCGTGCAAACGGCCTCTTTATTATCTGCGGCTGCCCGCAGCCGACCGGCATTTCCTCGATCAACCGCTTGGATGGGGCGATACGCAGGATATTTTAAAATGAAAAGTCCTAAGATGTCCGGAGCATTTTATTCCGGATGTCTTAGGATTTTTATTTTATGCAGTTATAACGTTGAAAAGTTGCAAAGTTATAATGTCATAACGTTATAACGCTATAACGTTAGATTACGATGTATTTCTATTTTGGCATATATTATACTTGACGATTCTAAATGTATTCTTATACATTGAATTAAGCAAAGGAGTAGTAGAATGGCTTTACAGGCACTCAAGAAAAGGGAGTCTTTTTCGGATAAAGCCTATCAGATGCTGCGCGAGGCAATTCTGACCGGAGAACTCAAGCCGGGTGAACAGCTTACCGAAGAAGCGCTTTCCGCACAGCTTGGCATCAGCCGCACACAGTCTATCGAGCATTTCCCATTTGCGCTGTTCTTCACTTTTTCGATGGCCCTGTCCCGCGACAAACGAGATGTTTTCTTTGCTTGCCTTCAGGTATTCCTGCAGATCCTTCAGCTTGTGCAGTCCGGTGGCTTTTTCCACCCTCTCCTGTACTGCCTGCAACTGCTTTTCCACTTCCGGCAGCCACATAAAGTCTATTCGATACCGGCACGCTTCTTCCGGCTTCCGGCTGGAATAGATCCCACATTGATATCCGTACACCATTACCTTGAACAGCACTCGTGGATCGACCTTTGATTTCCGTCCTTTCGGCGAATAGGCGCGATACATAAATCTGTTCTGTGCCGCAGAAAATAGGACTGCACCGATTGCGCGGTCAAAGCTGATATGCTACAATGATATTACTAAAAAACGTGCATGGCACAAAAAATAGGAGTGATTGCATGGAGATCCAGCGAGAGGCATATCTGAACCAACTGATCGAGCGCAGGGACAACGGCATGATCAAGATCGTCACCGGCATACGGCGCTGCGGAAAATCCTATCTGCTGTTCACCATATTCAAGCGGTATCTGCTTGAAAGCGGCGTTCCGGAGGATCATATTATCGAGATCGCTTTGGACGGCATCGAGAACGAGGAGCTGCGCGACCCCAAGGTATGCTTTCGCTATATCACGGATGCCATGCGCGGCGACGGGCCGTATTATCTTCTGCTCGATGAAGTGCAGTTCATGCCCCGGTTTGAGGAAGTTCTGAACAGCTTGCTGCGCATGAGCAATATCGACGTCTATGTGACCGGCAGCAACTCCAAGTTTCTTTCCAGCGACATCGTGACCGAATTTCGCGGCCGCGGTGACGAGATACGCATTCATCCGTTGTCGTTTGCAGAGTTCTATTCGGTCTGGGACGGCGACTTTGACGATGCCTGGGACGAATATATGCTCTACGGCGGTCTGCCGCAGATCGTAAATTTTCAGAACGAACGCCAGAAGGCAGACTATCTGAAAAACATCTTTGCAAATGTCTATCTGAAGGATGTAATCGAGCGCAACCGCATTCAGAACGATGCGGAGATCAACATTCTGGTTGACGTTCTGGCATCTGCGATCGGCGCGCCGACCAACCCGTCTAAAATCGCGAACACCTTTGCAAGCGAGCGCCAGATGAGCTACACCAACAAGACCATTTCACAGCACATTGATTTTCTGGCAGATGCTTTTCTGATCGAGAAGGCGCAGCGCTATGACATCAAAGGGCGCAAGTATATCGGTGCCAATCTCAAATATTACTTCACCGACCTCGGTCTGCGCAACGCCCGGCTGAATTTCCGTCAGCAGGAGCCGACTCACATCATGGAGAACATCGTATATAATGAGCTGTGCATTCGCGGTTATCATGTCGATGTGGGCATCGTGGAAGCGTTCGGCAGGGACAGCAGCGGCAAGCGCCTGCGCAAGCAGCTCGAAGTCGATTTCGTCGTCAATCAGGCGAGTCAGCGATATTATATCCAGGTTGCCTACGACCTCACCTCGGAGGAGAAGCAGGCGCAGGAATTCAACTCGCTCCGCCATATCCCGGACTCGTTCAAGAAAATCGTCATCGTAAACGGCGTCCGTAAACCGTGGCGCAACGATGAAGGCTTCGTTATCATGGGCATGAAGTATTTTCTCCTAAACGCAGACAGTCTGGAGTTTTAAGGCAATACCGCATAATTGAAAATGAGCGCTGCTGCCGAGGCAGACAGGCAAGCCGGACTGTCATGTTTTTATCTGCGGAAGCTTACTAAAATGGTAGAGGCGCCGCTGTATCTATGTGTATTTTACGTTTTTATGTTCCGGTCGATCTGTTCGTACCGCTGTTCGGCAACGATCCTGCTGTGGTAAAGGTCAGCGGCGACACCATCAGATTCCGAATCCGCTGACCGTCCATAACTCCCTTGCAGAGCTTGCAAAGGCAGTCGGCTTTGACATCAAAGCGCCGACCGTGCCCGCAGAGCAGGGAATCAGTGAGACAGAGGTCGCGGCGGTAGTCAGCAGCGCCTTATAAAAGAGTGAAGAGTGGAGATTTTCTCCACTCTTTCTCTTTTGCGGGTATACAGAAAAAGAGTGGAAAGTTCTTCACTCTCCACTCTTAAGGCAATACCGCATAATTGAACAAGAGTGATTTGCGAGTAAATTTTGCGTACTGACGAGGCGCAGTTTTGCGGTAATACTTGATGTATTACCGTGAAACTGCAACAAAGTCAGGACACAAAATTTCCGCAAAGCACCGCCGCTTTAATTGTGCGGTGTTGCCTTAAATCTTCACTCTGTGAAATCAGTCAGCCCAGTACTTCGCAACATGTGCCTTGGTAACCTCGGCGGCCTTCTTGATATTCTCCTCGTTGGACAGCTTGTAGTAGTCCGGACGGAACACCTCCATGGTGCAAACGTCGCCTTCAAAGCCGATCTTCTTGAGGGTATCTGCGTAACGCTTGTGGTCGAGGCAGTCGCCCGGCTCGCCCGGCCACAGACGCTTCTCGTCGTTGTTGTAAGCAGCGCCGCACGGCATATTCTCCATGCCGTTCAGGTGCCATACGAAAATCTTCTTGCCGTCAGCCTTCTCGAGAGCAGCCCACTCGGAAGCCATAGCATGGAAGTGATACTGGTCGAGGGTGATGCCGACCAGCGGATGATCTACCTCGGTAACGATGTCGTAAGCGTACTCGAAGCGGTTGATGGACATGGTCGGTGCGCCGCAGAACTCGATGGACAGCTTGATGCCGTGCGGCTCAACCTTCTTTACCATCTCCTTGAGGACTGCAACAGCATCAGCCTTGATCTCGTCAACGGTAGCCGGAACGGTCAGATCCATGGACGGAACGACAACGATCATCTTGCAGCCCAGCTTGTTGCAGTCTGCGATGATCTGATCGAGCTTTGCCATAACGGCGTCCTTTTCCTCCTGGGTCTGCTTCATGTTGAAGAAGATCAGGGCGTTGTAGGACAGCATCTTCAGGTGGTGCTTCGGGTCAGCGAACCATGCGCCGAGATCATCGATGGTGTACTTGCCAGCAGCGATCTCGCGGTCGAGGCACTCGGACTGGATGTCGATGTAGTCAAAGCCGTACTTCTCGCACAGGTCGAGGTCTTCGAGTACGGAGTGGTTTTCGCAGAAACGGTTGCAGCCTTCGTTAAAACCGATTTTCATAGCAGTAACTCCTTTTAACGTATCAATTTCACGTTGTAAAACGCGGTATAGTGGTTAAGGTGATATGCAAGGGCAGTAAAGCAGGAAGCTCTGCCACCCTTGCGAGTGAGTAGCAATGAATAGAAAATATGAGGTGGATTACTTCTTGTAGAAGTCCGGGGTGCCGCCGGTAACAACCTTCTCCGGCACACCGGAGGTCTGGGACTTAACCAGAGCGTCAGCGGTGATGGAAGCGACGTAGCCGTCCCAAGCAGAGGAGCCGCCGGTCTCACCCTTGAGTGCGTGGTCAACCCAGTCCTGAATCTCTACATCGTAAGAATCGATGAAGCGCAGGATCCAGTTGTCCTCGATCTTGGTGGAAACCTCGTTCGCGTAGCGAACGGTCGGGAAGGACGGGCACGGCAGGTTTACAACGCCGTTCTCACATACAACCTCGCAGTTGATGTCGTAGCCGAAGCCGCAGTTTACGTTTACCTCGAGCATGTTGATGATGCCGCCCTTGGTCTTCATGATCATGATCTGCGGGTCCTTCAGCGCGTTCTTAACCTTGCTGTTGGTCTTCGGCATGATGCACTGAACCTCGTCCCACTCGTCGTTTACCAGCCACGGCAGAACGTCGATCTCGTGGATTGCGGTATCGGTAACAGCCATTGCGGTGGTGTAGTCATCGGCAACGCCGTCTGCACGGTGGGTGCACTTGATTACCATCGGGGCACCGAACTTGCCGGAATCGATCAGCTCCTTAACCTGACGGTAGCCGCGGTCGTAACGGCGCATGAAGCCAACCTGTACGAGGTGCTTGCCGCCTGCCATCTCGGCCTCAACGATCTCCTTGCCGTCAGCAGCGGTGTTAGCCAGCGGCTTCTCGGAGAATACCGGCTTGCCGGCCTTGATCGCTGCCAGAACCGGACCCTTGTGGAACTGACCCGGGGTGGTAACTACAACAGCGTTTACGTCCGGATCGTTGATTGCTTCGTTGAAATCGGTGTAAACCTTGGTGCCGGCGCCGGCGATCTCAGCGCCCTTCTTTGCGCCTTCTTCAAATACGTCGCATACGGCCACAACCTGTGCGCCGCGGATGCGGTTCTGGATACGCTCGATGTGCTCACGGCCGATCATGCCGCAGCCGATCAGTGCAATGTTCAGATTTTCCATGATAAAGCTCATCCTTTCAAAATATGCCGCTGTACGGCAGAGTTCAAGTCTAATGGATTATGTGCGAGTATTTCGGGAGCCGCAGCATTGCTGCGACCCCTGAAAACTCGGAAAGAGAAGAGAGATTGTGTGTGTCTGTTTTACGCGCGCTTTGCGTTCTTGCGCATGTCGAGTACAACCGAACCGACAATGATAACGCCCTTGACAATGTTGGTCATGTTATCATCGACCTTCAGCATAACCAGGCCGTTGTTGATAACGCCGAGGATCAGGATACCTGCCAGAACACCGGATACGCGGCAGATACCGCCGGTGTGGGAGGTGCCGCCTACGGTAGCCGCAGCGATAGCATCCAGCTCGTAGTTCAAACCGGAGTTTGCCGGATCCGCAGAGCCTGCGCGGCCTGCCAGCAGCATACCAGCGATAGCAGCACACAGCGAGCACCAGATGTAAACCAGAATCAGGTTCTTCTCAACATTGATACCAGCTACGCGGGCCGCCTGATCGTTGCCGCCGATAGCATATACGTTCTTACCAAAGCGTGTCTGGGTCAGCAGGAATGCCGAGATTGCGAACATTACGAAAAAAACAACGATGATGATTGGGAATACGCCGCCAATACGGTACGCACCCAGGAAACGGAACTGCTCAGACAGGTTAGAAACCGGACGGTTCGTATACATTTTAGCACCTGCACGGCAAATCAACTGTGCACCGAGAGTAGCGATAAAAGGCGGGATTTTGGTATAAGCAATGATCGCGCCGTAGATTGCGCCAATGCCTGCACCAAGTGCCAGACCAATCAGGATAACCAACGGAGCTGGCAGAGTGCCCACACCCGGCAGAATGGCATTTGCATAGCCTTCTGGCTGCACGAGCGAAGCGGTGATGCACGCAACTAACGCAGCGGATGCGCCGATCGTCAGGTCGATACCTTTAGAAAGGATTGCGAACATAACGCCAAAGGCCATGATACCCTTGACTGCCTCACCGGAGAGCAGTGTCAGCAGGTTATCCACCGAGAAAAAGCTGGGCTGTGCGATACTCATAATGATGACCAACACGATCAATACCAGCCAGATTGAATTCTGGGACAAGAATTTCTTCGTATTAAATGTTTTCTGCATACCATGTACCTTCTTTCTTATTGTTCATCCGCAGCAGGCTGATATGGTATCTCGCTGGTTGCATATTTGAGAATCAGCTCACTCGAGAAGTCTTTGCGATCCAGGATAGCGGTCATAATGCCTTCGTGCATAACTACGATACGGTCGGACATACCCATGACCTCGGGCAGCTCACTCGAAATCATGATAATGGCCTTACCCTCACCGGCAAGCTTTGTGATAAGCGAATGAATCTCTGCCTTTGCACCAACATCAATACCGCGTGTCGGTTCGTCAACGATCAGAATATCCGGATTGGTCAGCAGCCAGCGCCCAACCAGCACCTTCTGCTGATTGCCGCCCGACAGATTCTGAATGGGCGTTTCGATAGACGGCGTTTTGGTGTTGAGTTTTTTAACGTATTCTTCGGTGTCTTCGCGCATTTTCTTATGATTCAGCGGGAATCCGTACTTTTTCAGGTTTGCCAGCACCGTATTATCCTGAATGCTCAGCAAGCCGACAATACCGTTGCCGCGCCGATCCTCTGTGAGCAGGCCAATCTTGTTGGCGATCGCATCCTCAGGAGACTTGATGTGCAGTTCCTGACCGTCTTTATAGATTTTGCCGCCTGTCATATGGCGCATGCCGAAGATTGCTTCCGCCGTCTCGGTGCGGCCCGCACCGACCAGACCCGCCATACCCAGAATTTCACCACGATGCAGTTCAAACGAAACATTTTTAACTGCGCGGCCGGCAGACAAATTTTCCACTTTAAGAATGGTTTCCCCGATCGGACACTCTACCTTGGGAAACATGTTGTTCACTTCGCGTCCAACCATCAACTGAATAACCTTGTCTACATTAAGGTTTTCCGCGCGATCCGTAGCGATGTATTCGCCGTCGCGATAAACCGTGATATCGTCCGAAATCCGGAAGATTTCGTCCATTTTGTGCGAGATATAAATGATAGCAACATTTTTTTCCTTGAGTTCTGCAATAATGCGAAACAAATGCTCGACCTCTGCATCGGTCAGCGAGGACGTAGGCTCGTCCATGATAACAATACGGCTGTCATAGGATACAGCCTTGGCAATCTCAACCATCTGCATCTTTGCAACGGTCAGGTTACCCATCTTCTCATCCGGATCAACGTCCAGATTCAGCTTGTTGAACAGCTCAATGCTGTCCTGCCGCATTTTTTTATGATCGATGATCAGTCCCTTGCGCGGTGCGCGGCCCAGCCACAGGTTTTCGCAAACGCTGCGCTCGGGAACCGGAGACAGCTCCTGATGGATCATGGAAATGCCGGAATTCAGTGCCTCAAGCGTATTTTTGAACTGGATCTCCTTGCCTTCAAATACAATCTTGCCGGATGTAGGCGGATGAATGCCGATTAGACATTTCATCAAGGTAGACTTGCCTGCGCCGTTTTCGCCCATCAGCGTATGAACGGTACCGGGCCGCACCTTGAGCTGTACGCCTTTCAGTGCGCGTACACCGGGGAATTCCTTGACAATATCGGTCATTTCGAGGATATATTCTTGGCTCACTGCTTTTCACCCCATTATCTTGTTTGATTTAGGAAAGGGACATCGTTTCAATGTCCCTTTCCTCCTGACTGTGTGCTTATTCGTAATCTGCTACATTGTCCGGGGTAACAGGTTCGAACGGTACCCAGCAAATATTGCCAGTCTCATCGGTTTCATAATCCGTACCATCGTTGATTGCCTTGCCCTCGATCAGATTAACTGCAGCCTTCACAGCGCCATAGCCCTGACCGTTGGCATCCTGGAATACGGTCATCGCGAGCGTACCATCCTTGATTGCCTGAATACCATCTACCGTTGCATCGATGCCAACGATCGGGATCGAAGTCGGATCCATGCCCTTAGCCTTCAGCGCCTCTACCGCACCAAGTGCCATCGCATCGTTGTTCGCGATGATGCAGTCAAATTCGGTGTTGCCCAGCAGCGGAGAAATCATGTCCATTGCGTTTGCACGGTCATAATCTGCAACCAGCGGAGCCGCCGCCTGCGTTGCCTTGATGCCATTGTCCTCCAATGCCTTCAGTACGGAAGCGGAGCGCTGTTCAGTATGTACCAGACCCAGCGTGCCCTGCAGCATCAGATACTTAATCTCGGTCTTGCCCTTATCCTTGAAGTAATTAGCCAAAAATTCACCCTGATAGTAACCGGAGGTGTTCTCATTGGAAACAACCGCTACGGACTTGCCTGCTTCCAGAACGCTGGTATCGGACGGTGCGCGGTTAACGAAAACAACCTTCATATCACCGGCAGCCTCGATGCACTGCTGTGCCGTTGCGGCATCTACCAGATTGATCAGCACTGCGTCATCGCCTGCATTTTTAGCAGATTCGATAAACTGGAGCATCTTGCCGGTATCGTTCTGTGCGTCCTGCGAAGCGAGCGTAACGCCAAGCTCATCAGCCGCCGACTTTGAGCCAGCTTCCAACGTGCTCAGGAACTCATCACGCAGCGACATAATCAGCGTCATGCTATAGCCATCGCCCGATGCCTTGTCTCCACCCTGTGCGTTGCCATTCGAATCAGAACCGCCGCCGCAGCCTGCCAGCATGGATGCCATCATTGCCGATGCAATCAATCCTGCGAAAAGTCTTTTTTTCATTTGCTTTTACCTCATCTTTCTCAACTTTTTTCTTAGCCGTACACGTTCACATTTTTGAAAAATGCGATTTACGCTTGCCTTGATTTAGTTTTACACTCTTTTTCGATGTGCGTCAACCGGCTTTTTGAATTTTCACCAAACCGCACATACGAATCCTGCGAAAACTGGTGATTCTGTCTGCACAAAATTGTGATTTTATAGGCTTTGCACGACAGAGCGGGGGAATCGCTTATGCAAAACTACCCGCCTCAGATGCAGGATCCGGCTGTTAGTTCAATCTCATAACAACTCGGTATTCGTTTCGGATTTCACGTGTTTTGCTCGTTTTATGGCGTCTACGGCAGATGTATTGTATGAAAATATGAACAAAACACGGAAGGTTCGGAAAAGAGTGCATTTTTGCGTGCACGGCTCGAATGAGAAAAATCCGTACACGTGCACAATATTGTGAATACCGCTTTATTCACTTTAGATATAGACTTATTAGGGGTATTATGTTATGCTTTAACTATAAAAACGGGAAAGAACCGTTCTGACAGAGGTGATATCATATGGCAATTACCCTGAATCAAATTGCTGAGATTTGCGGTGTGTCCCGCGGTACAGTCGATCGGGCACTCCATAATAAAGGAAATGTTCGCCCTGCGGTGGCGGAGCGGATCAAGGCGGTAGCCAACGAATATGGCTACACCCCCAACCGTGCCGGACTGGCACTGTCCCGCGCATCGCATCCGATCCGCATCGGCGTGATCATTATTTCGGTGCAGACCCCGTTCATGCAGATCGTTCTGGATGCCGCCCGGCGCGAAGCCCGCCGTCTGGCTACGTTCAGCGTGGAGGTCATCTTCCGGCTGTCGCCCTCGCTTGATCCGGTCGAGCAGGTCTCGATGATCGAGGAGCTGGTCGAGCAGCATCATATCAATGCGCTGGCGATCACGCCGCTCGACTGTCTGCTGGTCGAAACCAAGATCAACGAGCTGATCGACCAACGCGGAATACCGGTCGTTATGTTTAACACCGATCTGCCCAACAGCCACCGGCTGTGCTATGTCGGGCAGGAAAACCTTTCTTCCGGCCGTACAGTGGCCGAGCTGATGCGTCTGGTGGCGCGGGAGAGCGGCACGGTGGCTACGATCAGTGCGCCCTGTATGTATCACAGTGCGTACCGCGAACGTCTGAAGGGCTTTAAGGAGGAGCTGCTTACCCCCGATTCGTCGCTTCAGCTGCGGGATGTCATGCTGCCGAACGATGACAGCAATGTGGTTTACGAGCATACGCTCCGTCTGCTGCAGGAGGTTCCCGATCTGACCGGTATCTACGCGATCACACCGGGTTATGCGGGCGTATGCAGTGCGCTGGTCGATTCCGGCCGCGCACGAGGGGTGCACCTGATCATGCACGATGAGATCCCCGCCAACCTGTACGAGCTTCGGCGCGGTGTTGCGGATTTTGTCATCGGACAGGATGCGGTGCAGCAGGGCGCACTGCCGCTGTCCCTGCTGGCCGATTACATTCAACTCAAACAGCAGCCGCCGAAGGAGTTTTACCATACCGATATTCGGGTGCTGCTGCGACACAATATCGAAAATTTGCTTTAATCCGGGTCAGGAGGTATTATGTCTGTTCTGCTTCCGACATTTCGCCGTGTCAGACTAACGCAGCAATGTGTGATTCATCCGCAGGATAAGGGCGGCAACTATCTGCCTTGCGCCTCGGAGGATTGGGTGCTGTTTGTTTCGCTTGCTGCGGACGGGGAGAAGATCATTCTGCGGACCGAGCACCGCTGTCTGCCGATCAAACCCGGCGGCGCGCTGCTGCTGCCGCCGAATGTCTGTCACGAGCTGCCGTTCGTACAGGCACCCTGTCTGATGCTGGAATTTTCCGCCGCGGATGACGGACAGGCGATGTTTGAGTTTCCGCAGTTACAGGGAACACCGGCATGGATGTTGCTGCTGCTGCTCTACTCGGAACAGACCACGGCTGCCGCCCGGACACCGCTTTTAGATGCGCTTCTGATGCAGATGGCGCCTATGGCGCATGGCCTCGAGCTGTGTGCGCCGGATGCCGCATTCTCGCTTGCAACCGAGGTATTGCAGCATTTGAACCTGTGCTTTGCCGATGAGCTTTCGCTGACCGAGCTGACCAATCGGTTTCACGTTTCGACCAGCCACATGATCCATATGTTCAAGGCGCAGTTCGGCCTGCCGCCCATTCAGTATATGGTGCGCCGCCGGATTGGGGAAGCGCAGCATCTGCTCCGCACAACGGAGGACAGTGCGGGCGATATTGGCGGTCGGGTCGGCATGATCAACCGCAATTACTTTTACCGGATGTTCAAGCGTCTGGTGGGGGTATCGCCAGTTCGATACCGCGAGGTCATTGGCGAACGTCCGGATATGCTAGTTTGAGGAAACGACTTTATGGAATCGAGAGGCGGTTGGAAAAACGATAGTTTTCGACAGCCTCAGGCACTGTGATTTAGACACAGTGCCTTTCTTTTTGTCTGGTTGTCGGAAAATAGAAGGGGAAATTATACAGAGTTGCCATGGCGTTCCGATCCGGGTTCCGTGGTCTAAATAATCAAGACGGCGGAAACCTCTGAATCATACGCAAAACAACCGAGCGACTGCATTTTCAGCCGCTCGGTTGTTTTATCTGCATCGCTCCGCACGGATACCCTATTGTTATAGCGCCGTGCGGCGTCACGCCTGCCGCCTTTTTTTCTCCCGGATGAGCGTGGACTTGCTGATGCCGGTCAGCTTGACGACCTGCGTATACGAATGGTTTTCGAGGAGTTCCATTGCGTGGTCAAGCTGTTCGGTGTCGAATTTCGGCGGACGTCCCTCGCGGAAATCGGGGTCGGTCGCGCGGGCGACCGCCTTGCCCTCCTGCGTGCGCTGCACGATCATGTCGCGCTCGAACTGTGCAAACGACAGCAGCACGTTGCGCAGCAGCGTGTTGACCGAGTCGTTGGACAGGATGCCGAGGTTCAACACGTTGATGGTGATGCCCTCGTCGATCATCTCGGTGATGAGACCGGACGCCTGCGACACCGACCGCGCCAGCCGGCTCGAGCCTGGTAACGATGAGCACATCGCCGCGCCGCAGCTGCGCCCGCAGCCTGTCCCCATTCCGGTCGGTCCATCTTGGTGCCGGTGAACGTGTCCTGTGTAGTCATTTTTCCGCGCCCGCCGCCGTCAGCGCCGCCTGCTGCGCGTCCAGACTGTTGCCGTCGCGCGCCTGCGTTTTGGTGGATACTCTCGCGTAGCCGAATGTCATGTAAATTCCCCCATTTTCCCGGTTTTGACACCGTGTATTATGACTCTAAGTTTTGGTACGTTTATTATACCTTATGACACCGTGTTCTGCAACCGGTGTCAATACTTGAAGGTTTTGGATACCAAGGCGAAGTTCCACTATGGTCATAACCGCTCCACCACCGAGGGCAAGCAGCTTTTACGGCGGCTTCTCTCAGTATATGTATATTGAGCCGGGCGCACGTCTTTACAAGATCCCGGACGGTCTGCCCAATGATATGGCCTGCTTTACCGAGGTCATGTGCGTAGCGTACACGCCGGAAAAGGCGCGTGAGTTCAGCATCTTTGATCTGGAGGGCGTCAACTTCGGTGATACGGTTGTCGTACAGGGCTGCGGCGCGGAAATCGTGGTGGAGTGCGTCGGCCGTCCCGAGGTATTCCCGGAGGGCCTCAAGTATCTCCGCAAGGCCGGTATGTATCCGGAGCAGGCAGAAGATGCCGTGAAGGCCAGCATGACCCGTGAAAGCATGAAGGTCGTTATCGACCCGTGGATGGAATAAGCATCCCGCTTCCGTCCCGCCCGTAAAACTGCCGTGCGGCTGAAAAAAACGGGGGGCACGGGGCTTCCACCCCGTCAAGCCGGATTTGCACCATCAAATCCGTTGCTTGTCAGACCATACCACGCCTTTTCTTCTCAATAAACAAAACCCGGAGCACAGACTGAAAAAGCAGTCTGTGCTTCGGGTTTATTGGGCGGCGGCAGGCGTGGAGATCAGTTGATTTTTGCTGCCGTGCGGGAAAAGTGCTTCTGAAGCTCGAACAGGGTCCGAACGGGTTTCAGTAAGAGCAAGGGTACTAAAAACAGCTATGAGAATTTGGATAATACTAACGAAATAATTGCAAATTTTCGTTTGGCTATTGTGTTTATTTTGCAAATGTGCTATATATAAGACAAGCAATTCATACGTATGCAAAGAGGTGAAAACAGTTGAAAACGATTACTTCCGTCGAACTTGCCAAATTAGCTGGTGTGTCGCAATCAACGGTTTCCCGTTGCCTGAATGACAGTCCGCTGGTTTCAGAAGAAACCAAGGCAAGAGTCAAAAAGCTGGCGAACAAATACTCTTTTCAGTTTAACACTAACGCACGAGGGTTAAAAACCAACCGCACCGGTGTGATCGGATATGTATTCTCAGAGGATTTTACCGGCTTTGCAAACCATTATATTCAAAGTGACATTTACTATCGCATACGTATGCAGCTTGTAAAGGAAGGGCTGGATCTGGTGCCGGTGTTCGATGAAGGGAAATACGGTGAGTCTTTTTCCATCGAGAAGAGTATCAGTAATCGACGGTTTGATGCTCTGATCTTTAACCGACCGCAGGTGGATGAGCGTGTCAAAAGCCTACTGCATGAAACAAAAATTCCATTTATCTATATTTACGATACGAACGAATCACTGGATGAGTCGTATATGATCGCCCCGAGCCATTCACAGATTGGCAGTCTGGTCGGTAAGACGTTTTGCGAAGCTGGCTATACACGATTTGTGGAAATTATCGGACCGCAGGATCGAATCGACGTGATACATAAACATGAAGCTTTTGCACGTGTTTTGCATCAGCATGGGCATAAGCTGTCAGATACGCACATTCTGCATGCAGATTACAACCTGAAGCAGGCTACGCAGCAGGTTTTGGAGCATATTGAACTGTTTCAGCCGGGTACAGCGTGTTTTGTGCAGAACGATATGATGGCATTAGGCGCGCTGGAAGCACTGCGCGAGCAGGGCATTCAGGTGCCGGATGATGTGGTTCTGATTGGTTCGGATAATATCCCGATGGGCAGCTGGTTTACGCCGCATTTAACCACTGTGGCAATAGATTATGACAAGATTATCAATTTAACAGTAGAATGGGTCATGGCAATGGCATCGAACAAACTGCCGGATACCTACCGGTATATACTGGACAGCAAATTGATCATCCGAGACACATTCTGTCCCTCAGCAGGAGAATAATTCTTTTATTCTCCGCAATTGAATACGTATGCAAACGCGAAAAAGCGTTTCAAATATGAAAAAGAAAGAAGGAAAAGAAAATGAAAGGAAAAAATTGAATGGACTATGCTGATGGCGGGATCCTTGCTGCTGGCAGGTCTGACGGGCTGCGGCGGTGCCAATGCAAAGGGCGGCGGTGCTGCGGCAAAGTGCGGATGATTACCCCGAATGGACCGGTAACAATCATTTGTCCGTGGGGTGTCGGCGGGCGGTGCCGATGTCATCTCCCGCAAGATCTCGGAGGTGGCCAAGAATTATTTTGATCAGCCGATCATTGTAGAAAATCACACAGGCGCTTCCGGCACCATCGGCATGATGGATGCCCTGGATGCGGATGCGGACGGTTATACTATGGTCCTCGCCAACGGTCCGTTATTTTCGTTGACTCCGAAGTTCATCGATGTATCCTATGATCTTTCTGATTTCACTATGCTGCGCGGTATGCGTCAGGTTGCGCTGATGATCTTCACCAATCCGCAGAAATCCGGCATGAAGACGTTTGATGATCTGATCAACTACGGCAAAACGCATAAGATCACGTATGCAACTTCCTCCGGCCCGGGCGGTGACCAGTACGTTGTTTCTTCTGCAATGTTCAAGGCGCTTGGTATCGAAGCGGAGCCGGTCGTTATGGGCAGCGAGGCAGAATCGATCAATGCAGTGGTTTCCGGTCAGGTAGACTGCGGTCTGGGTACGCCTCCGGCATACTACTCGCATCAGGAAGAGGGTACGATCCAGGCGGTCGCAACTTTCTATCCGGAAACGGTTCAGACTCCGTACGGTGAAGTAAAGTCCATCAAGGACTGGGATGTTGATGTTGAATTTGCCGGCATGGACTGTCTGGCTGTTCGCTCGGACGTTCCGCAGGAGATTGTAGACAAACTGAATGCAATGCTCGATGACGTATATGCCGATTCCAAGTTCACCGGTTTTATGGACGAGATGGGTTATCCGCTGTGGGATGCCAAGGGTGACGAAGTGACGAAGTTTATCGAGGATCAGATGGACAGCATGGACAAATACGTGGAGATGCTCCAGTAACAGGCTGGTCTGTTTAATCTGGTGTGAGAGGTGACAAGATTGAAAGTAAAGCTAAATTCGAATATGATAACAGGCGTTCTGTTTCTGATCGTTTCTGTTGCCCTGCATATTCTGATACCATCGCAGATCCGGACGTTGGAAACCAGCGTGGTGACTGCTGCAACAGTTCCGACGCTTCTGATCCGCGGCATGATACTTTGCAGCGTAATCTTGCTGGTGCAGGGTATCCTGTCCAAAGAAAAGACCGAATACACGATTTCAGGAGCCATTTTTACCAGAGAAAATCTGCTGCGGCTGAAACCGGTAATCTATATTGCCATGCTGATCGCATACGCGCTGCTGCTTCCGCATATCGGATTCATCATTTCCTCGCTGCTGCTTTCTAATGGCATTCTGCTGTATTTCGGTACGAGAAAATGGTGGTTTTATGCGATTGCCAGTGCAAATGTAATCGTTGCGTACTTTGCATTTCAGGCAATGAGCGTGACCCTGCCATAAGAAGGAGGAAGCGCATATGTTAAACAACTTGATGACCGGTTTGGCGCTGATGGCCTCGGCAGAGAGCTTCATTGCAATTTTCATCGGTCTGCTGGCAGGTATCATTATCGGTGCCATTCCGGGTTTGACTGCGGATATTGCGATCATCCTGTGCCTGCCGATTACATACAGTATGGAACCGATCCCGGCGATGCTTCTGCTGCTTGGCTTGTATTGCGGCGGCACATACGGCGGCTCCATTACTGCAATTTTGATCAATACACCGGGTACGCCCTCGAGCGCAGCGACTGTGCTGGATGGTTATCCACTGACGCAGCAGGGCAAGCCGCTGAAGGCTCTGACGATGGCGCTGTATGCCTCGTTTTTCGGTGGCCTGTTCAGTGCGCTGGTATTGCTGTTTGCTGCACCGAAAATTGCACATTTCACACAGATGTTTGGCCCTCCGGAGTATTTCTGCATCGCAGTGTTTGGATTGTCTATTATTGCAAGCATCTCGAACGGCAATATCATCAAGGGTCTGCTCGGCGGTCTGATCGGTATTTTCATTGCACTGCTGGGACAGGATTCGGTCAGCGGTACACTTCGGTTTACCTTTGGTGTCCGTCGACTGGGCGCCGGTATCCCGCTGATCGTTACGCTGGTCGGTCTGTTCGCAATTGCCGAATTGCTCAGCCGCTCGGATTATAATCCGCGTACAGATGCAACGCGTAAGCAGCATTTGAAGCTGGACCATGAGAAGCTGTCCTGGGCAGAGATCAAGCGCTGCCTCAAAACAATGACGATCTCTTCGCTGATTGGTACGATTGTGGGTGCTATCCCGGGTACAGGCGGCGGCATTGCAGCCTTTATCAGCTACGATCAGGCGAAAAAGACCTCCAAATACCGTGATCATTTCGGTCACGGCGAGATCGAAGGCGTTTCCGCAACCGAGTCTGCCAATAATGCAACGACCGGTTCTACATTGATTCCGCTTACAACACTGGGCGTGCCCGGTGACGGTTGTACGGCAATTCTTCTGGGTGCATTTATGCTGCAAGGCATGGTGCCCGGTCCCTCCATGTTCAAGGAGCACAGCGATATTCTATACGGCATTATGATTGGTCTTGTCGTTATCAATATCCTGATGCTGATTATCGGTCGTGTGTTTACCCCGCTGTATGCCAATATCACACGTATTCCATACGAGCTGATGAGCGCAATCATCATTGTTTACTGCATTACCGGTGTCTATTCGAGCGAAGCCAGCACATTTCAGGTACTTTTGGCGGTCATCATCGGCGCGTTTTCGTTCCTGCTGCGCAGGCTTGGATTCAGTGTTGTACCGATCATCCTCGGCGTAGTTCTTGGTGATCTGGTGGAAACGAATTTCCGCAACTCGATGGTAATGTCCAGCAATTCTCTGTCCATCTTCGTAACACGGCCGTTCAGCCTGTTGTTCCTTGCGCTGGCTGTGCTTTCGATCGGAATGTTCTTCTACAAGGCAGCAAAGGATAGAAAAAGCAAAAAACAGAGTTAAAAAAGGAGTTTCAGATGAAGTATTATACCGAGCCGAGCCGGGAGATCCCGGTTGCGGCAGAAACGGAAGTCCTTGTTGTAGGTGGCGGCCCCGCAGGTTTCGGCGCCGCCCTGCACGCAGCACGCATGGGACGAAAAACGATGC
>ENA-OQDA01000315-OQDA01000315.1-human-gut-metagenome-genome-assembly--contig:-NODE-315-length-20624-cov-4.904084_pt1 | contig 20624 bp, 23 predicted proteins | sample MGYA00242771_ERZ504603 | MGnify/ENA primary metagenome ERZ504603 (study PRJEB26092, sample SAMD00036328) | human gut metagenome | host: Homo sapiens | study: EMG produced TPA metagenomics assembly of...
GTCTTCATATTCTCCAGAACGAGAATGGAGAAGCCGCCCTTGTGGAACTCATCCATCAACAGGTCTTGACCCTTTACACTTTCCATATCGCTCGGGAGGTATGACAACATATCGTAATTAACATGAGTCTTCGCCATTCCGATTGCTGACGGAATGATTAAAATCAATGCTATTACGAGGATTGCGTGTCTCAGCTTCACAACTACTTTGCCGAATTTCATCTCTTGCATCCCCTATAAAAATAGTTTCGCATATCTAAATTGACCGACGGTCATTTCATCTGCCAGTATACTAGCACAGGAATGACCAGCAGTCAATATTTGAGATAAATTTTTTACAAAATTCCTTTGTTCAATTTTCGAAACACTTTATATATAAGGGTTTCGAACACTTGACCGTTGGTCATTTTATTCTTGACGAATCCTTCACTTAATGGTATATTATAGAAAAATCGGTAACGTTAAACCGAACGGATCTTTTTTTACCAAGGGTGTAGTTATGACAAAAGTGGATATGAAGAAAAATAAAAAACGCCAGGACATCCTGGACGCGGCCTATGAGCTTTTCACCACGAAGGGCTTCTCCAGCACGACGATTATGAACATTGCGCTGAAAGCCGGAGTGGGGAAGGGCACGTTCTATCTCTATTTCGACAGCAAGGAGGCGGTGCGGGATGAGCTGATTGTGATTAAGGCTTCCCAGATTCTCACCAAGGCCGTTAACGCGATGGAGGAAAGCCTGGGCGCCAATCGAAAGGTGGGGTGGCGGACCGGTTCATCTTCGTGGCAGATTTCATTCTGAATTATCTGTCGAAAGATCTGACGTTGCTGCGGTTCGTATCCAAGAATCTCAGCTGGGGTCTGTTCCTGAACAGCCGCATTGAGGAGAAGAATTCCGATGTCATCAATTTCAAGGATTTCATTTCCCTGCTGATTGAGCGGGATCACGTGCACCTGAAGAATCCGGACATTCTGATTTATACGCTGATTGAAATGGTGAACTCCACCTGCTACAGCGTCCTGATTAGCGAGGATCCGGTCAGCTTCGAAGAGTACAAGCCGTACCTATATCACTGCATTCGGCTGCTGATTGATGATGCCAGGGAGAATTAAGTGTTGGCACGGTAAGATACCTGTGATATAATACGACTCGTTCTGCCGGTTTCCGGCGGAAACGAACCGGCAGATTCCATGGGGATGGCTGTGAAACATCCCGGACACAACGTGGGGTCTGCCGCCCAACCCGAATACGAAAAATTTGCGATATAGTGAAGGAGGAGCATTTGCCGGCGCAAACGCTCCTCTTTTTGATTCTTCACTTTTTTTCATCGCCTGTTCGATTAAGTCGTTCGGCGCTTTTTTCTGTTCGTCGGATGTGATACTGCCCACAATCGGCTTGCCCACAACTTCTTATTCTTTGCAAAAATCTGATTCTCCTGCTCCATCAGCTCCTGATACATGGCAACCGCCTCGTCCAGATTGCTTGGTTCCTTGCTGTTGCTGCTTTTCCCACTGCACGCCGCCAGGGACAGCATCAGAACCGCCGAAGCCGCACCCATAGGCCAGTGCATCGACAGGACATACGGTGACGCATTTTCCCCGGTCCACTTCAACGCCCAACAGGACCACCTTGTTCATCAGTCCGTAGAAGGCGCCCAGCGGGTACACCCACTTGCAGAAGGGCCGGTAAAACACCACCTTTGAAGAAGTTGGAAAGGTGGATATAAAATCTTCGTTAAGAAAGGAAAGTTAACGGAAATTTTATACGGGTAGGGTATATTATAGACAATCGGATGAATGTTTGGAAAAATGTGAGGGGAATGCCCGGATGATTGGAAGCGACACCTTGGTCTACCGGATGCTTTTCAACCTCACGGAAAACGCCATCCGGTACAATCGTCCAGATGGCGCCGTTACCATTTCCATCTGCAAGGATGAAAAGTTCATTCAAATTCGCGTGGCAGATACGGGCTTCGGAATTCCGGAGCAGTACCGGGAAAGCATCTTTCAGCCATTCTTCCGCGTGGACAAGTCCCGGAGCCGGGAACACGGCGGTGTCGGACTGGGACTTTCTCTGGTCTGGGAAATCGCGGCACTTCACGGCGGCGCGGTGACGGTGGAGGAAAGCTCGGGGGCCGGCACCGTGGTTCTGGTGACGCTGCGTGGTTGAATCCTTCCGTCATAACTCACGCTAATCTGGTTTCGGCACATCACTAAAATTAGGAGAAATTATAAAATGTTTCAATTTTAAAGCGACATCTTTACACTTTCTTAACATAACTTAGTTAGAATTATGTTGCAAATCTGTAAAAGATGCTTCTAGTGAACTTTACGAAAGGAAAATTTCTATGAAACATAAGAATACTATGTATCTAATTCTATTAACAATTTTCATCTTATCACTTCCGATATGCGCTTATGCTGACAATTCTGTCATCATTTCGAAAGATGACTTTTCTACTGATACTGAATTCCAAAATGCCATTGACAATGCATTCGAGAACTACGAGAATTTTACAATTGTTTTAGACGATGATACAATTAGCCCGGTGCTCAGCATGTCTGCTTCTCCACTATCAGCAGATGCTGTTCTATACAATGTTAAAAATGTACAGAATAAATCTAACTCTTTCGGAAAAGACTACCTAAATGTATCTGGCGATCCTGGAATTACCATAGGATTGTCTCACGCAAAAACTAAATCCTATGCATTACAATTTGGTGCAACATTTGGATGTGACAAAAGTTTTATTGCAAATGCAACGTGGGGTTCCTCCAAGGGCTCTACATTAACCTATTCTGGTACATGGAAAATACCTTCGAAAGCGAATGGAAAGCAAGTAAAACGTGGCTACCTTCATATGCGTCCAGAATACAAAGTAAAATCTTATACGGTATATCACAAAAATTATGGAACAAACAAGTGGATTAAAGACGGCTCTTCGACAACAAAAAAATGCCTACGGTGTAAATATTAGAAAAACATTCACTTACAAATAGCACTTTGGAGGGGTATTATGATTTCAAAAGAACAATTTTCCTGTGGTAACACAATTTTAACACCTCAGAGTTACGAAATAACGACTGAGTGCGGTACTGATGTACTGACACCAAACGAAACAAAGATTCTCCAGAAACTACTTGAACAGAATCATTGTGTTGTTTCCCGTGCCTCTTTACTCTCATTGATTGATTTACGTGGTTCGAATGATACCGACCGTTCTGTGGACGTTCATATTTCTTCATTACGAAAGAAACTGCGTTCCATTCAGTCTAATCTTCGTATCCAGTCTAAAAGAGGTGTTGGATACTACATTCAGGAGAAGTCAAATACCCCGTTTCCGTTAAGCTTATTTTCTGATAAAACAAATAGTGAAAGAAAGGAGAATTCCTCTATGAAATTTTCTTACATTTCTCTAATTTTCCTCGCCTGCATGTGTCTTTGCTGGGTAGGGTATACTGCATCACCACTTGATTTAGATATGTCCTTTGAACCAATGTATGGCTACGCCTACATCGTCCGCAACCTGTACATCATGTTCATGATTTTCATAGGCGTCTACCTTATGAAAATTTACCTGGATCACAAAGACAAATAGATTACAGTGATTAATTCCTGAGCGCCAATTCAAAATTGGCGCTCAGTTTATATATTCAACAATTCTATGAGGGATTTGCGTTATAACATATCCTATCCCTGCACCAGCGTGCCGCCACAGCTGGAACCGGCACCGGCGGTACAGCCGTAGCAGTGCGCCCCGAACCGAATCTTCCGCTGAAGCGAATTAATTTTTCCCCCAGCCAGATCATAGATGGTCAGATCCCGGTCTTCGTTCCGGCATGGCATATTCATCACCTGGTTGAAGTCGCAGTCATAGATTCTTCCGTCATAACCTACGCTGATCTGATCCCGGCACATCATCTTCTCACAGGCCTCCTCATTGAATGCATCCAGCAGCATATCCATGTACTGTTGGTAGATTCCGTTCCGCAGCAGGTGACACCCGTACCGGCCGATTGGATTGTTCGTCACCGCATACAGCCGGTTGAATTCCACCCCGTATTTTCGAAGCTCCTTCCGGTACAAATTCTCCAGCTCGTCCTGATCCGGTGGCAGAATATCCCGCTGCGGGTTGAACACCAGGTTCAGCTCCGGTTTCTGCTCACCCGATGCCTCACTTTCCGTTTCCGCACCGTAGCCCACAGCATTCAGTTCCCGAAGCACTTCAATGCTCTGATGGAACACGCCATCGCCCCGCTGACTGTCCGCCTCCGATTCACTGAAATTCGGAAGGCTGGCAATCACAGTTACCCCCAGCTCCCAATATTTCCGAATCAAGTCCCGATATGCCGGCGCCTTCAGAATCACCAGGTTGGTCCGAACCATCACCCTGAATCCCAGCCGCGTCGCCTCTTCGATGAACCACCGGAAGTCCGGCGCCATTTCCGGCGCCCCGCCGGTAATATCAATCGTCCGGAATCCGTACCGAACCCCCGCATCCAACACCGCTTGCAGCGTCTCCCGGGAAATCACTTCCTTCCGATCCGGGCCGGCGCCCACATGGCAGTGCTCGCAGGACAGATTGCACTTCTTTCCCACATTCACCTGAATCGTGGACAGCTCCGGCCGCGTCTCCAAATACTCCGCCTTCGGAACCATATCCTCAAAATACATAATCCGCGCCATCGCATCTTCCAGATCCTGGGGTGACGCCGGTTTTCCCTCCGGATATGCCTCTTCCCGGTACGCGGGTAAAACCACGAATCCGCCCAGGAGCGCGTTTCCGATGGTGCAGGCCGGACCGTTCAGAATACGATTGCGATAGGAAACCTCTGCCGGAGAGTTGTGTTTCCACAGCCGGTCAAACCATTCCACATAAGCCGCCTGATCATAGCGAACGGGAACCGCTTCGATATAAAGTCCCTTGTATTCCGCCCGGTAGATGGCATCCTCCTCCGGTGTTGCCGCAATTCGGGTGAGCACGCCGAACTGCTGCCCCTCAAAGGTGGGAAGTCCCGCCGCACCGTTATTGATTACCACACCGCCCCGGAGTTTTCCGGCCACCGCCGCACAGGTGTGAGTGGTGGCGAAAATATCGATTCCGTTTTCTTCCATAAAATCGGACAGTTCTCCCTGGCGAAGCACATCCTCCAGCTGCTCGATGGCACAGTCCCAGCCTCCCAGCAGCTTCTCATCTCCATGAGTGATTCCGATTTTGCAATCGCCCACCTGAGCGACCATGTGAGCCGGCCGATCCTTTAGCTTCGCAATCAATTCCGGATGTTTCCCGATTTCTTCCTTCATCATATGGTGAATTCGGTTGGAGCGGCTCACGCTGGCATCATCGGTGCAATCCGGATAGGCGCAGCCGCAGCCCACGCCCACATCTTCCGTTCTTCGAACCTCTGCTTCCACATTTCCAACCATTGGAATATATTTCTCCGCACCGGCTTCTATCCGGGCAAATTCCTCTGCCGTCCGGTCGAACCAGTGCATGTCGCCGTTGAACACCATGCCCACCCGGCCGCCTTCGCCCAAGCGTTCCTGTTCTTTTACGAACATTGCCTGTACTGCATCCATGGCAAAGGGGTTTCCGTACAGTCCGCCCACCACCAGCAGGGTGTCGAAGGTGTGCGCCGGGGAAGGAGCCGCGGACCATACCGACGAATCCAGACGGTAATCCACCGGACATGCTCTTCCCGCATCTTTGAAATTATGTCTCGCATAACTCGGAGTTGTACAACTTGCCATTTTTTCCTTCTTTCCTTTTCTCTACTTCAAAATTTCCTGACGGAGGTTCTCCAGATCCGCCGCATCCGGATGGGACAGGGCCCGGTCGAAATTATCGATCAGCTGATCCAGGTTCGGTGCCGCATCCGGCTGCGCCTTCATCTTCACATATCGATCCCGAACCGCCTGCTGCATCTTTCCCTGGCACATGAATTCGCCCACCAGGGTATTGCTCTCATCCATCGATGCCTTCCGGGTCGATGTCTTCCCATCCGGCGGCACTACGCTCTGCATCCAGAGCCTCGATTTCCTCGTCGGTTCTTCCTTTCCATGCCGGACGGCCTTCGGTCTTCTCCGCCATGGAAGCCACAACACCGCATACGGCGTAGGAACCCCAACACAGTACGGCACCCCAGAAGTTCACGCCCAGGAAGTTGGCGTACGCACCGTTTCCGATATTCATAAATGCCAAGCTGTCCGGGCTTACGGTGTCCACAATTCCCAGAATCATACCGATCCAGAAGGAGAGGTGGAAGCCGATTTTCGTCGGCTTAATCGGACCTGCGCCGTGAAGCAGAAAAACCGGACCCAGCCCCATAATCATGGTTCCGGAAATGGTGGTTGCCGCCAGAATATCGGTTCCCACAATCATCGGCAAATTGCCCACAACCGCGAAAAATGCCATGAATCCGATACCAATCCAGCGAGCTTTTTCATGCGGATCCTTTCCCAGAATGGCCGGAAGATCCCGCGCGGTCAGCTTCGCCAGGGAACTGAAGGTGGAGTCCAGAGTGGAACCACCGCACATTACCATCATGATAGCCATCAATAAGAATGCCGCAATGCCCATTCCCTGCGCCACCGCCTGCGCCGCATCCGTCACATTTTCCAGACCGGAAAGCATGGCGTCCACACCGATCAGGGAGAACAGGGTGATTGACAGGAATCCCAGAAGACCCGCAACGGTGAAGCACTTCAGCATTTTCTTTTCCTCGCAGATGAATCCCCGGTCGGTGAGTACCGCATCATGGAATCCGTAGGACAGGCACTGCAGCAGTGCACCCAGAACGAAGTCCACGCCGGTGTCCATCTTCCAGGATCCGCTGGTCAGGTATGCGCTCATCGGGTGTTCCGGCAGAATCCAGAAGATGGTGAATACCAGCAGTACCACAAACAGGCCGGCCTGCAGCACGTCGGTAATCAGGGAAGAACGCAGTCCGCCCCAGCAGCTGTAGCCCAGTGTGATTGCGGTAAAAAGAAGTGCGACGATGACGAAGGGTTTGCTGCCCGACTCACCGTAGTATCCGCCGATGACCGAGGTATTGGACCAAACCTCGTTGAACAGACGAACCAGAATTGCTGCGCTGAAGCAGAATGCCGCTGCCACACCGTAGTTGCTTGTGAGGAGGTCGGTCATGGACTTTGCGGCGAAACGACGGCGCAGTCTGTAGATTGCAAAACCGGTGAGGGGAATGCAGAGCCAGTACACCGCGTAACCGATACCACCTACGATGCCGTAGCTGTATCCCATATTGGCGCAGTTATATACGGATTTTGCGAATATCCAAGCGATAAATACCGAAGAGGTGACCATCAAAGAAGAGGCTGCTCGTCCCTTCTTGTCGGTTCCTTTGAAAAAGCCGCCGATTGTAACGGCCTTCGGGGAGATGGCGAACATGACGATGCCGTATACCACCAGGAATCCCCAGAAAAACAGTCCTGTACCGTTGTGCATGATGTTTTATCCTTTCTGCTATTATAATTCATAAAAAGCCCATAAAAAACGCTGTTAGAATTCACTAACAGCGTTAATAGATTCATTCTAACAAATTTAGGACTTGTATTCAACCGATTTTTTATTGAAAATCCTTATATTGAATCTGCACATTTCCTCATGTTTCTATATTTTCACTAGGCGTCTTTCAGAATTTCTCCGGTCAGGGTGTTGGCCTCTTCCACGATAGAAGCGATTTCTCGGTTCCATTCCTCGGCCTGCTTGCGGTCGGTGAGAGCAGGGGTGTTGGCCACTACGTTCATCTTCGCCGCCTGAATGCAGGCATTCAGGTTCAGGGCCGCTACGTAAAGATCGCTCACCAGCTGCTTGTTGGATTTTCCAATCATCTCCTTGGTGAGGTGCAATCCGGCCAATGCCGCCCGGCATGCGTTCAGCGGAGCCAGTCCCGCTGCCACCGATGCCTCTGCAATCGCTGCCTTCCGAGCCGCTTTCTCTTCATCCGTGGATTTCGGAAGAGCATAGGCATCGGAAACGCCGGTAAAAGCTTCCTTATCTTCATCGATTCCCTGAATCAACTTCGTGAGAACTTCCTGAGCTTCCTTCAGCATCTGCTGATTCAGCTCTTCGTACTCTTCATATTTCTTCTTTCCCACGGTGAGGTTCGCCACCATCATAATCAGGGCTGCGCCCTGTGCACCGGTCAGTGCCGCAACCGCACCACCGCCCGGCGCCGGTGCTGCCGATTTCAGTTCATTCAGGAAATCGATAATCTTCTGGTTTTCTGTCATTTCTTTTTTTCCTTTCTGCTTCCCGCTGCCCGCAGTTCGAACGGACAGCCCGGAACAATAGCACCAATACTTTTATCTCATTATAATAAAAAGAACGCCGGAAGGAAACCTCCAGCGTTCTCAAATTACTTTTTCTGCGGATTAGTTGTTCAGATCTGCATCGAAAGGAAGGAGTGCTACCACACGAGCTCTCTTGATAGCAGTGGTAACTGCTCTCTGGTGCATTGCACATGTACCGGTTACTCTTCTCGGGAGAATCTTTCCTCTCTCGGTAGTGAACTTCTTCAGAGTCTCTACATCTTTGTAATCGATCTTCTTATCCTTGTCTGCACAGAACTGGCATACTTTTCTTCTTCTCATGCCGCGCTTTCTGTTGTTATTGTCCATTTCGACTTAATCTCCTTTCCTAAGATATGTCTAGAACGGGATGTCGTCATCCGCTGCCTGGAATGCATCCGGGAAATCATCTTGACCTCCGAAAGCGTCCTGCTGCGGTGCCGGCGCGCTCTGCTGCTGACCGCCCTGGTAGCTGTCATTGCCGCCAAAACCGGAGTTCGCGTTGGAGCCTCCACCGTTGTTGTTTCTAGAGCCAAGGAACTCCACGCGATTCGCGATGACGTCAGTGGTGTATACCGTCTGACCGTTCTTGTCTCTGTAACTTCCCGTCTGAATCCGTCCGCTTACCGCTGCCTGACTGCCCTTCTTCAGGTATCTGTCTACGGTCTCGGCCTGCTTTCCGAATACGGTGATTCGAATGAAGTCAGCCTGACTCTCCTGGCCGGCGGACACCGGTCTGTCGATTGCCAGCGTGAAATGCGCTACGGCAGTCTGAGTGTTCGGTGTGTAGCGAAGCTCCGGATCCCTTGTTAATCTTCCAATTAAAATTACACTATTCATGTTTCACCTGTCCTTTCCGAACGCTGTGAACGATACTTATTTCTCGTCCTGGCAAACGATGATATGTCTCATGCAATTATCGGAAATCTTCAGTCTTCTGTCCAGTTCCTTTGGCAGTTCTGCACTTGCCTTGAATGGAATCAGCACGTAGAAACCGTCCTTCTTCTTGTTGATCGGGTAAGCGAGCTTCTTAACACCCCACAGATCCGCTTCTCCAGCTTCACCATCAGCGTTGATGATGCCCTTTACGGTCTCGATCATCTGGTTTCTTGCAGCTTCATCCATAGCCGGATCAAGAATGAACAATAATTCATAATTTCTCATTGTTTTCACCTCCTATGGCCTAATGACATCTTGCGATGTAGGATTCTGGCCTGCTTATTCAGACCATACCCAATTATTATACAGAAAAATAGCCGGATTGCAAGCTTTTATTTCCGAAATTCCTTGAAAATCCGATGAATTCTTCCGTTTTCTACCCGCAAATCTGCTCGGAATCCAGAATTACGGTAAATGGACCGTCGTTCAGCAGCTCGACCTTCATTTCCGCGCCGAATTCTCCCTGTTCCACTATATCCACGCGCTCTTTGCACTTCTCGATGATGTATTCATAAAGGGCGTTGGCATGGTCCGGTGATCCCGCTTCGATAAAAGAAGGTCGGTTTCCCTTCTTGCAGTTTGCGTACAAGGTGAACTGTGAAATCAGTAAAAGTTCTCCCCCACATCCGCCAAGGAAAGATTGGTCTTTCCGTTTTCATCTTCAAATATCCGAAGCTTAATCATCTTATCCAGCATCTTGTCGGCGATTTCCTTCGTGTCCGTATCGGATACTCCAATCAGAACCATGTAACCTTTACCGATTTTTCCAATCACGTTATTATCCACGGTGACGCTTGCGTGGGTGACTCTCTGTATTACCAGTTTCATTCTCTTAAACCCTTCCTTGCTTTTTTTATATCGTTATTTTACAATAGATTCTAACCTATTGCATGAATACCTGCAAGTCCGGTGATGCCCGGAAGCTTCAGGGAAACGGAGGATATTTTTAGGATATGATGAATCCATTCAAAAGCATTCCGGCGGGACTGGCGATTCTGTCGGAAATAAATCGTTTTAATAAAATGGCACCGCAGTTCGAAGCCCTTCGGAAGGAAGGAAAGTTCGAGGAAGAACGGGCGCTGATTCTGGAAGGCACCGGTCGGTTCGCTGATACCGTATCTCGGAAAATCGGAATTACCTTCGATATTCACGGGGAGGAGAATATTCCGGATCACGGGCCGATGCTGATTGTGGCCAACCACCAGAGCTATGCGGATATTCTGGCGATGATCTATGTGATTCGGAAGTTCCAGATTGGCTTCATTGCCAAATCGGAGTTCACCGTTTTCAAGCCGCTGGCAAAGGCGATTAACTACACTCGTTCGCTGTTTCTGAAGAGGGGAGATGCCCGGGCGGCCATTCAGACGCTGAACGAGGCGGCGACCCTGATGAAGGAAGGGTTTTCCCTGGTGATTTTCCCGGAGGGGACGCGGAGCCAGTGCAGCGAGATGGGCGATTTCAAGGCGGGCAGCTTCAAGTTCGCGCAGAAGGCGAAGGTGCCGATTCTTCCGATTACTCTGGAAGGGGGCTACCACTTCTGGGAGGAGAAGGGAACGGTTCAGCCGTGCACCGTTCATGTGAAGATTCATCCGCTGGTTCATTTTGAGGAGATGGACCGGAAGACGCAGAACAACGCCCATGTGGAGATTGAGAACACCATCCGCGAAGGACTGAAGGAATTCGTTTAGTTTTATTTTGTTGTGAATACGGAAACTTTAGGAAAGGAACCCGAAATGCTGGGTTCCTTTTTTATTTTATGACTTCATCAGTTTTCCTATAATTTGTTAAAATTTCTGTGCATAATTATTCATTCACATCCGTACACCTCATTATATTTCAACCACTGCGGCACATTCTCACACATTGTTGATAACTGTGGAAAACTTTTTCTTTTTGTGTTTTTGACAAGTTTATAAGCATATTTATTTGACATACGCCAAATAGATTACTATCATTAATAAAAAAATATTATGCGAAATAACAGGAGGTGTACCATGCTGAAAGATTACATCAAAGAGAACCGCACCGTGAGGGGATTCGACCAAAGCGCAAAAGTTTCCACCGATGAGCTGATGGACATGATTGACTGTGCCCGCCTTTCATCCTCCGGCATGAACCTGCAGCCGCTGAAATATTTTATCGCCAACCGGGATTCCGCCGCAGCCATTCTTCAGAAAGCGACCAAGATGGGCGGTCGTCTTCCGGAGCGCCACCTGCCGGATGCCGGAAAGGAGCCGGAGTCCTACATCGTCATCCTTCAAGATCCGGACATCAGCACCAGCGACACCTTTACCAATATCGACCTGGGCATCGCGGCGCAGAGCATCACCCTGGCGGCGGTGGAGAAGGGATACCGCTGCTGCATGCTGGGGGGCGGCTATAATCCGAATGAACTCCGGGATGAACTGGGCATTCCGGACAAATACATCCTCAAGCTGGTCATCGCCGTCGGCAAATCCGCAGAGGAAATTCACCTGGTAGAAATTGAAGACGGGGGAGACACCGGCTACTACCGGGATGCCGACGACGTTCATTACGTCCCAAAAAGAAAACTGCAGGACATCATCATCCACTAGTTTCCCCAAAATGTAAGAGCGTGCGTACGATGCACCAAGTGCCATCCAACAATTAGAATTCCTCAAAGAAAGCGAATTTCGTTCACGTTAAATTCTTCTTTTCTGTCAAAAAAATGGACGCAGAGCCGGACGTTTCCGACTTTGCGCCATTCTTTTTTATTCATTAATCCAGAAGAGAAATCTGTTCACCCTCGGATTTCTTTTTTTCTGAAACCTTCGGCTTCTGTGCGTTCTCTTCATCATCCACAACCTTGGCCAAAGATACGATGTGGCTGTCTTCCTCCACCTTCATGATTTTTACGCCCTGAGTGGTTCTTCCGGACTTGGAGATTTCTTCTGCCCGAATTCGGATGATTACGCCGTTGGAGTTAATCAGCATCACTTCGTTCTCGTCCCGAACCAGCATTCCGCCGACCAGCGTACCGGTCTTGCTGAACTTGGACTTGTCGTAAGTAGCGATACCCTTACCGCCTCTGGTCTGGAGGCGATACTCATCCAGAGAGGTTCTCTTTCCGAATCCGTTCTCGGAAACTACCAGCATCTCCCGGGTTCCGTCGATATCCAGCTCCATAGAAACGACTTCATCGCCATAATCCAGGTTGATGGCGCGAACGCCGGCTGCATTTCGGCCCATGCTTCGAACATCGTTTTCGTTGAAGGCGATGGCCTTACCCAGCTTGGTGATGACGTAGATATTCTCGTCGCCGTTGGACTGACTGACGGAAATCAGCTTGTCGCCGTCCTTCAGGTTGATGGCAATGAGACCGTTCTTCCGAATGCTGTCGAATTCCGACATCGGCGTCTTCTTGATGGTTCCGCTTCGGGTGATCATTACCAGGTAGTTGTCCTGGGAGAATTCCTTCACCGGAATCACCGCGCTGACCTTCTCGCCCGAATTCAGGTTCAGGAAGTTGATGACCGGAGTACCCTTTGCGGTTCTGGATGCTTCCGGAACCTCGTATCCCTTCATCTTGTACACCTTTCCCATATCGGTAAAGAACAGCAGGTCATCGTGGGTGGAGGTGATAATCAGATCTTTGACAAAATCCGAATCCCGGGTGGTCAATCCCAGAATTCCCTTGCCGCCTCGGCGCTGTGCCTTATAGGTGTTCTCCGGAACTCTCTTGATGTAGCCCATGTGGGTGAGGGTGATTGCCACATCCTCTTCATCGATTAGGGCCTCTTCATCCAGCTCTCCGTCGCCGTTCACCAGCTTGGTTCTTCTCTTATCTCCGTACTTCTTCTTGATTTCCAGAAGTTCGTCTTTGATTACGCCCATCAGCTTCTTCTCATCTGCCAGCAGTTCCTTGAAGTATGCGATTCTCTTCCGAAGCTCCGCCAATTCTTCCTCAATTTTCTCACGTTCCAAACCCTGGAGTCTGGCCAGTCTCATATCGAGAATTGCCTGTGCCTGCGTTTCCGACAAGCTGAACCGAATCATCAGCTTTTCTTTCGCATCGTTATAAGCGGAACGGATAACCTTGATCACTTCGTCGATATTATCCAGCGCGATTACGTAACCTTCTAAAATATGTGCCCGTTCCTCTGCTTTTCTCAGATCGAACCGAGTTCTCCGCGTCACCACTTCCTTCTGGTGCTTCAAGTATTCGTCCAGAATCTGGTACAGATTCAGAATCTTCGGCTCGCCGTTTACCAGTGCCAACATGATCATGCTGTAGGAAGTCTGCAGCTGAGTGTGCTTGTACAGTCTGTTCAGGATGACATTTGGATTCACGTCCTTCTTCAGGTCAATGACAATCCGAAGATTTCCTCGAGCGGACTCATCCTGAATGTTGGAAATTCCTTCTATCTTCTTATCCTTTACCAGCGCTGCCATGGACTCGATTAGCCGAGCCTTGTTCACCTGATACGGAATGGAGCTTACCACGATACGGGTACGTCCCCGGCTTCCTTCCTCAATTTCGCACTCCGAGCGAACCAGCACCTTGCCGGTACCGGTACGATAGGCTTCTCGCGCACCTTCTTTTCCGATAATCTGCGCACCGGTCGGGAAGTCCGGCGCCTTGATGATTTTAATCAAGTCATCCACCGTGCACTCATCGTCGTCAATCATCTTGACGCACGCATCGATGGTCTCGCCCAAATTGTGCGGCGGAATGGATGTAGCCATACCTACCGCGATACCGTTGGATCCGTTAATCAGCAGATTCGGCACACGGGAAGGCAGAACCACCGGTTCCTGTTCCTCGCCGTCGTAGTTATCCGCAAAATCCACGGTTTCCTTTCCGATATCCCGAACCATCTGCAGGGAGAACGGGGACATTCTGGCCTCGGTATAACGAGAAGCCGCTGCACCGTCTCCATCCACGGAACCGAAGTTACCGTGACCATCCACCAGCGGATATCTGGTGGAGAAAACCTGTGCCATCTTAACCATGGCATCGTAGATAGAACTGTCACCGTGAGGGTGATATTTACCCATTACTTCACCGACGATACGGGCGGACTTCTTGTGCGGCTTGTCCGGCGTAATTCCCAGAGCACTCAGGCCGTAGAGAATTCTTCTGTTAACCGGCTTCAAACCGTCTCGAACATCCGGAAGGGCACGTCCTACAATAACACTCATGGCGTAGTCGATATAGGAAGTCTTCATTTCCTCCGACATCTCATGGGTGATTATTTTGCTGTCTTCCAATAAATTCGTTGACATTCAATCTCCTTTATCTATACTTCTTCAGTATCTCAAGCTCTTCACGATTTCCCATAAAAAGAATTTCGCAGGTTACCGGATACCGACTATAAATCCAATGTGGCGTAACGCGCGTTTTCCTCAATGAACTTCTTCCGCGGCGGAACCTTGTCACCCATCAATGTGGTAATCATCTCATCCGCCTTTTCGGCATCATCTAAAGAAATCCGGATCAGGGTACGATGGTTGTAGTCCATAGTGGTTTCCCACAGCTGAGTGTAATCCATCTCTCCAAGACCCTTGTATCTCTGTATTTCCACCTTTGTCTTGCTGTCCTTCTCACGAAGTTCGGCCAAAAGGTCTTCCTGCTCCTTGTCGGAATAGGTGTACCAAGTCTCTTTGCCTCTCTTCACCCGGAACAGCGGCGGCTGTGCGGCATATACATAGCCTTCCTCAATCAGCGGTCTCATGAAGCGATAGAAGAAGGTGAGGAGCAGCGTCCGAATATGAGCACCGTCCACGTCCGCATCGGTCATGATGATAATTTTATGATAACGCAGTTTTGAAATATCGAAGTTGTCGTCGATTCCGCAGCCGAAAGCGGTAATCATATTCCGAATTTCCTGAGAATCCAACGCTCTCGCACGGGTTGCCTTCTCTACGTTCAGAATTTTACCTCTCAGCGGAAGCACCGCCTGGCGCGCTCTGTCTCTTCCTTCCTGCGCACTTCCACCGGCGGAGTCTCCCTCCACCAGGAAAATTTCACAGATTTCCGGATCCTTTTCGGAACAATCCTTCAGCTTGCCCGGAAGCGATGTGCTTTCCAGTACGTTGGTTTTACGCGAGGTCTCTCGAGCCTTTCGCGCTGCTTCTCTGGCGTTGGCCGCGTTGATGCACTTGGTGACGATTTTCTTGGCCTGCGCCGGATGCTCCTCCAAATAAAAGTTGAAGTACTCGTTCATGCTGCTTTCCACAAAACCACGAACTTCACTGTTTCCAAGCTTTGCCTTGGTCTGTCCTCGAACTGAGGATCCGTCAGCTTCACGCTGACAATCGCGGTAACGCCTTCCCGGCAGTCATCGCCGGTGAGGGAATCGTCCTTCTCCTTCAGCTGCTTGGTACGGCGAGCATAGTCGTTCAGCGTTCTGGTAATCGCCGCCTTCAGTCCCTGGAGGTGGAAACCGCCTTCAATGGTGTTGATGTTGTTGGCATAGGACATTACCGTTTCGTTGTAGTTTCCGGTGTACTGCAGTGCTACTTCCACTTCATACTCTTTGCCGGTGGCTTCGTCCTTCTTGTGGCTCTCGAAATAGAATACATCTTCGTTGATGACCTTCTTGTTTCGATTCATGAAGGTGACGAATTCTCGAATTCCGCCTTCGTAGCAGAAGCTTTCTTTCTTCTTCCGTCCCTCTCTCTTATCTTCGATGGTAATCCGGAGGCCCTTATTCAAAAAGGCCATCTCTCTCATTCGATTCTGCAGGATATCGTAGTCATAGATGGTTTCATCGAAAATTTCCGGATCCGGCCAGAAGGTGGTCTTAGAACCGGAACCCTCGGCCTCTCCCAGAACCTTCAGCTCGGTTACTCTTTTTCCCTGGAAATATTCCTGCTCGTACAGCTTTCCGCCTCTTTTTACCTCAACAATCATGTGCGTGGAGAGGGCGTTTACTACCGATGCACCTACACCGTGAAGACCACCGGATACCTTGTATCCGCCGCCGCCGAACTTACCGCCCGCATGGAGCTGTGTATGAATAACTTCAACCGTCGGCTTATGCTCCGTCGGATGCATATCCACCGGCATTCCACGGCCGTCATCGCATACCGTGATGGAATTATCTTCATTAATGGACAGCTCGATGTGTTTACAGAATCCGGCCAGTGCCTCGTCCACACTGTTATCCACGATTTCGTATACGAGATGATGCAAACCCTGAGATCCGGTACTGCCGATGTACATACCCGGTCTGACACGAACCGCTTCCAGTCCGTGAAGTACCTGAATCTGTTGGCCTGTATAGTCGCTTTTCTTTTTTTCTGCGCTCATTCAAACCTTCCTTTTATGATTAAAACAAACAAAAAATCGGTTATTTACATAACCGATTTATTCTACCATATTCGCGTCTTTTATTCAAGAATACCAAAATCACCATAAGGTATAATTTTGGCTTGTTTTGGCTTGATTTTAAATCATTTCAAGGTATTTTTAAACACAGTACCACTCTTCACAGAATAAACATTTCCCTTTGGCATTTTCTTCAGAATCCGATTGTTCACATCCGTGGTGGTAATGAAGAGCTGCACGTCTTCGATTTCTTGAAAAAGAAATGTCTGCCGTTCTTCATCCAGTTCCGACAATACATCGTCCAGGAGGAGCACCGGGTTTTCACCAATCACATCCCGAGCGATTCCGATTTCCGACAACTTCAGTGCCAAAGCGATGGTGCGATGCTGTCCCTGAGATCCGTACTTCTTCGCGTCCTTTCCATTAATCAGAAATTCCATATCGTCCCGCTGCGGTCCCAGACTGCTGTGCCCGCTATAAAGGTCTCGGTCTCTCGCCGCCACCAGCGCGTCGTATTGATTCTCTTCCGAAAGAGAACATAGATACCGGATTTCCAGATCTTCTCTTCCGCCGGAAATACTCTTCTGAATTTCCGCCGCTCTTTCCGAAAGTATGCGAATGAAATTTCTCCGGTACTTCACGATTTCCGTTCCGTATTTTGCCAGCTGCAGGTCGTAGATATCCAGCATGTTTTCGTCGATTTTCGAATTCTTCAGATTGTCCTTCAGCATGCTGTTCTTTTGGCGAAGGGCTTCGTTGTAAAGGCGAAGGCATTCGTAATAGCGGGGCCGAATTTGGGACAGCTCCTTATTGATGAAGTTTCTCCGCTTCTCCGGACTGTCTTTGATGATGCGAAGATCTTCCGGAGAAAAAACCATCACCACCAGATTGTTCAGCAGCTCTGCGGTTTTGCGGATGACTTTGCCGTCTTTTTTAATCATCTTTTTGCCGGTACGGTCCAGGATCACGGAAATGCTTTTATCCATATCCTCGCTCACCAGGTCCACCGTCACGCTGGCCCGCGGTCGATCCAGCATAACCATGTTGGCGGAATTCTGGGTGCGGAAAGATCGGGCGAAAGCGCAGAGATAGATGCCTTCGATGAGATTGGTTTTTCCCTGCGCATTCTCCCCAATAAAAACATTTCTAGAGCTGTCAAAAGACAGCTCTAGATTTTCGTAATTTCTGAAGTTGTGGAGTTCTACTTTTTTGACTATCATAAATTCTCACTAGTTGATTCGAATCGGCAGTGCCAGGTACAAATAGCGCTCTCCCTGAAGAGGGCGGAAGATGCATGGGCTCACATTATCTCTCATGTAAAGAACCACTTCTTCATCATCGATGCTCCGGAGGATGTCGATCATGTAGCGGGAGTTGAATCCGATTTTCAAATCCTCTCCCTTCTGGATAATCTCAATCTTTTCGTTCATATTGCCCTGGTTATCCAACGCCGAGATTTCGAGAAGATCGTCCTGTATATCGAACTTAATCATATTGTTGTTTTCTTTTTGAGTCAGGATGGAGGCACGGTCAATGCTTCGAATCAGTTCATCTTTCTGAATTCGAACCTCGGTGGTGCTGTCTACCTTGATGATTCGCTTGTAATCGATGTATCTTCCGTTCATGGTATTCAGTGTTACCTTGGTTCCATCAAAGGAAAATACCGCTTTCTCGTCTACCAGCTCCATGCGGATGGTTTCATCTCCGTCATCGGAAATGATTTTTGACATTTTGTTAAGCTGTTTTGCGGGAATGACCACCTTAAACGCATCGATGGAATCCTCCAGCGGTTCGTTGTAGATTGCCATTCGGAAGGCATCCACCGCAACCATGCGGAAATTGCCGTCGCCGATTTCGCAGAGGACGCCGGTAAGAATTCCATTGATTTCATCTGCGCTGGCAGAGAAGGCGGTTTTCCGAATCAGCTTTCGAACGGATTCTTTATTTAATGTGATTCTCTTCTGCGGTTCCTTCATCTGAACTTTCGGAAACTCTGTGGAATCGAAGCAGATGACTTCCGACCGGTAACGTCCGCTCTGAATCGATAGAACTTTTTTTACGGAATCGTATTCCATCATCACATCTTCTGACGGAAGTTTGCCGATGATATTCGCAAAGAGTGCGGCCGGTGCCACAAAATTCGCAATGCCGTCGCATTTTGCGGATAATTTGGATTCAACCACCATGAAGGTGTCGGTACCGGTGATGATCAATTCATCTTCTTTTGTTTCAATCAGTACGCCTTCCAGAATTTTTGAAGTGGACCGGGACGGAACTGCCTGGATGGCGTTGTTCAGAGCACGGTAAAGTTCGGATTTATTGCAATAGATTTTCATAACGATTCCTTTCGCGAGAGCATTATTATTAATATAAATAAATATAGTTATAGTAGTAGGGGGTGTCGATACTGTGGAAAACTCCCCGAATTCATAATTCTATGTGAGTAACGGGCTTTTTGGCTGAGGAAAAACCCGTACAAAAACTCTGTTATTCGAATGTGTATAACTTTTCCGCACCGCCCAAAAATGCGTTTATCGATGTTCTTTAATTTTTTTCTTCAGGGCATCGATATCCTTCCGGGTCTCCTCGTCGTTATCATACTGTGAGGTAATCTTGTTCACCGAATGAATGACGGTGGAATGGTGTTTTCCGCCGAAGAGTTCGCCGATTTCAGGCAGGGAAAGCTCGGTGTTCTCTCGGCAAAGGTACATAGCCACCTGCCGAGGGTAGGCAATTTCTTTATTTCTCTTGGTAGAATCCATATCGGAAACCTTGATTTTGTAGTATTTTGCCACGATGGACCGGATGCGTTCCGGGGCGATGCCGCCGTCGGAATCCTTGATGATGTTCCGAAGCGTTCTTTTTGCAAAAGCCACGTCGATGTGTTCGTCCAAGAGGTTAGAATAACCGGTGATGTTGTTGAAGGCGCCTTCCAGCTCTCGGATGTTATCGGTGAATTTCTCCGCAATGAGGCAGCATACTTCGTACAGGTCGTCATCCCATTCCAGCTGCGCATTTTCAGCTTTTTTCTTCAAAATGGCCACTCGGGTTTCAAAGTCTGCCGGCGTGATATCCGCAATCAGGTTCCACGCAAATCGAGTACGTAGCCGCTCTTCCAGGTTTACCAGTTGGTTCGGCGGACGGTCGCTGGAGATGACAATCTGTTTTTCGTCCTCGTACAGCGCGTTGAACGTATGGAAGAATTCTTCCTGTGTCTTATCCTTGTTCTCCAGGAACTGGATGTCGTCGATGAGGAGAACGTCGGCTTTTCGATACTTATTTTTGAAAGCACGCATTTTATTCTCGGAAATTGCCTTAATCAATTCGTTGGTGAAGGTTTCCGAAGATACGTACACGACGCGAGATTCCGGATCATTTTTGATAATATGGATGCCGATGGCCTGCATCAGATGGGTTTTTCCCAGGCCGGATCCTCCGTATATAAAAAGAGGATTGTATGCTTCCGCCGGGGATTCCGCTACGGCCAGGGCAGCGGCGTGGGCATACTTATTATTATTGCCCACCACAAAATTATCGAAGTTCAGCCGCGGATTGAACAGCTTGTTGGTGTCTTCGAATTTTTGAATTCTTTTCCGGGCAGCCAAAGCCGGTCGGCTTTCTTCCTGATATTCCTCCTCCAACTTTACCAGTACGCGGTAGCTCTGGCCGGTGACGTTCTCAAAGCCCTGTTCAATCAGGTGCATATAACGCTTTTTGATCAGATTGACTGCGATATCGTTTTTTGTTGCAAGATAAATAATGTTCACATCTTCATCAATACGGTAGATGGAGAGGGATGTGAACCAGGTGTTGTAGCTGACCTCAGTGGTGTTTGCTTTTATAAATTGCAGGAATTGCTCCCATATCTTGTTAGTATCCAAAATGCTCTTTCTCCTTGTTGATAACATATTTTACATAAAATTTTCCACAATGACAAGTGGTCAGAAACGCTAAAAATCTAAATATTAGAAGGTACAAAAGAATGTTATACACATGTTGTGGAAAAAATTATGCATACTTTTTTCGAAACACTAAATGTTGTGGTAATAAGCATTTTTGATACTTTTTTGAAAGAAAAAGA
>ENA-OQDA01000317-OQDA01000317.1-human-gut-metagenome-genome-assembly--contig:-NODE-317-length-20560-cov-5.149905_pt1 | contig 20560 bp, 20 predicted proteins | sample MGYA00242771_ERZ504603 | MGnify/ENA primary metagenome ERZ504603 (study PRJEB26092, sample SAMD00036328) | human gut metagenome | host: Homo sapiens | study: EMG produced TPA metagenomics assembly of...
ATACCATCTTCTTTGATGCAGCTTACAAACGCTCTCATTTTAATTTTATCCTTTGCGAGCATATCTTTTCCGCAGGGAGAATCCGGACACTCCCAGCATCCTTTTAATCCTTTTGCTGTACAGCAATTATACTGATAACAACCATCCGGAGATAATCGTTTCCCGCAATGATTATCAGACTTACAGCTGCACCCGCCATTTGGATAGCAAAAATCGCAAATGAGTCCGCAATAAGCTATTGATCGCTCGTTCATGATTTCTCCCTACTATTAGCCCTATATGATATTTGACTTCTCCAAAATCACCCGCATACAGTATACCATGCGTGCATATGCTAACTGCTGCAAACAATTGCGTTGCCGCTCTGCGGCAGGAGGCGTTTTACGCCGACAGGCATTTTTCCAATGCTTCAAACAAAATGTTTGAAGCTATTATACCATGCGCGCAAGATCAACCTCTGTGAAAAATGGCGTTGCCGCTCTGCGGCAGGAGGCGTTTTACGCCGACAGGCATTTTTCCAATGCTTCAAACAAAATGTTTGAAGCTATTATACCATAGCAGACGGCAAAAAGAAAAGAACCTGATTTCAAAAGAATCAGGTTCTTTTTGGAGGCGCCACCCAGATTTGAACTGGGGAATCAGGGTTTTGCAGACCCTTGCCTTACCACTTGGCTATGACGCCACTTTGCAAAAAGGACGCTTAAATCGTATTTCTACCTTTTAAGCGTCCTTGGAGCGGATGACGAGGCTCGAACTCGCTACCTCCACCTTGGCAAGGTGGCGCTCTACCAGATGAGCTACATCCGCAAAACTGGTGCCTCCGACCGGAATCGAACCAGTGACACGAGGATTTTCAGTCCTCTGCTCTACCGACTGAGCTACAGAGGCAAAAATGGCGACCCGGAACGGGCTCGAACCGTCGACCTCTAGCGTGACAGGCTAGCGTTCTAACCAACTGAACTACCGGGCCATTTTTTTGGTGGGAACAACAGGGCTCGAACCTGTGACCCCCTGCTTGTAAGGCAGGTGCTCTCCCAGCTGAGCTATGCTCCCATTCCCTGTGCCGTTCACATTTGAGTGCGGCGGCGACGTGTTATAATATACTACAAATCAGATCGGATGTCAACCACCTTGCGCAAAGTTTTTCCAAAAAAATCTGCCGCCCAAATCTCGTGTTCCTTATAGGATATGCAGCGATTTCTACTTCGTGCTTCCGTTTTATTCTCCATGGCGGCCGCCGATTTGTCAGCCTCCCTTGTGATAGACGTGCAATTACACCTCGCTCCCCTTCAGTAATGATTGCAACTCCTCGCTTTTGATCTGATATTTTTTATCGCAGAACTGGCAGCAGACCTCTGTGATCGGATCCTGCGCAAGCTCCTTCACCGATTCGCGCCCAGTAGCCGCCAGCGCGCGCAACACGCGCTCGTGGCTGCAATTGCAGCGGTAAACCGGCCGCTCCTCATCGAGCACCTCCAGTGTAAACTCCGGCAGCACGGCCCGGCAGATTTCCTCCGGCGTGAGACCGTCCTCCAACAGCTTTGTTACCGGCGGCACCTGCTCCACACACCGCTCCACCGCATCAATCACTGCATCATCCGCCGTGGGTAAAAGCTGGATCAGGAAGCCTCCTGCCCTGCGGATGGTAAGATTGGGGTTAACCAGCACGCCCAGCGCACACACGGTTGGAATCTGCTCGCTGGCGGCAAAATACTGCGTGATATCCTCCGCGATCTCACCGGATACCAGCGGGATCTGCCCCACATAGGGCTCCTTCATCCCCAAATCCTTCACAACCGTCAGCGTGCCTTCCACCCCAACCGCGCCCGCAACATCCAATTTGCCCTTTGCATTGAGCGGAAGCTCAACAATCGGCTCACCCACATAGCCACGCGCGTTGCCCCTACTGTCCGCCACAGCGAGCACCGTTCCCGCAGGGCCGCCTCCGTTTAACCGCAGGGTAACGCTGTGATCCGCCCCCTTGAGCTGATCGCCCATCATGGAGGCTGCCGTCAAAAGGCGCCCTAATGCAGCCGACGTGACAGCGGAGGTTTGGTGGATACGCTCAGCCTCGGCCACGATATCCGTGCTGTCGAGCGCCATTACGGTAAGGGTTCCATCTTCTGAAATACAACGAACCAGTTTGCCCATCTAGTTTAAAGCCCCTTCTTTTTTCATTACATATATCGCACGCTCTGTATCCGCGTGCGGCGGTGTGCGTGTCATCTCTTCATAATAGCCGGCAAGCGTGAGCCCTGCCGCCTGCGCAAAAGCGCAAAGCTCTTCATGGCTGTATGCACGCTCTGCGAACTGCTCCCCATAGCGGGTATAGGAGCCGTCGGCCTTCTCTTCAAAAAAATCGAGCAGGATCTCCACGGAAGTATCTTTTGCGCAATATGCATTCTGCCAAACGCAGTAAAGCCCCTCCAGATCATACACAAAGGTATGGTTCCCCAGCACCTCCCGGTGCTTATATGGCGTATTGACATCAAAAACAAACAACCCGCCCGGCTCCAGAAAAAGAGACACGCGCCGGAGCACCTCTCGCAGCGTATCCGGATCAGTGATATGATTGAGGCTGTCTAGCGTGCAAACAGCGGCATTCACTGTGCCATAAAGATCGAGCGCCTCCATCGGCTGGCAGAGAAAAAGCACCTCTGCCCCCGCCTGCGCGCATTTTTCCTGCGCTGCACAGAGCATATCAGGGCTTGCGTCCACGCCGATCATTTCATAGCCGCGTTTAGAAAGCTCCAATGTCAGGCTCCCCGTCCCGCAGGCGAGATCTAACACTATGCCTTTTTTCATGCCATGCTCCATCAGCAATTCGGCAATATAATCTGCCCGCTGCGGATAGCCAACATCATCCGTCAGCCGGTCGTAAAAGGCTGCGAAGTCTGCATAGCCGCCCATCTCATGACCATCCTTTCCCGCACGAAGCAGCTTGAAGCGTTTTATTTGTCAGATGCGCCCTTTTCCGTGACCGCCTGGTTCGATCCGGGCAAAGATTTTTTCATATCCATCGCAGCCATAATTCAACGAGCGGGTTTACGCGGCTGATGGTAGCGGTGCTCGCGCCCGTTTCGCGCACAATATCACTGTATACGCGCTTTTGGCTGAGCATGTGAGCCACCACAATGCGCTGGGAAATCGCCTTGAGCTCCGTTACCGTACAAAGATCCTCAAAAAAAATCATAGCACTCCTCCATCGTTTCGAGCGCCAAGATCGCCTGAAAATAAAAAATCGACGTTATCATCCTTGAGTTTGTTATTCAAAACGAAACCTCCCTCGCAGTAAAATAATGCTTTTATATTTTAGCACTCTAAACCTTAAAAGTAAAGAGGAAGCAAGAAAGAGCGGCGAAATTCTCCCTCCTATTTTTAACCGAGAGACAGGCTTGCGAAGCCTCCCCCGTATGCGGTACAATAGCCCTAAGCTTCAATCCTTGAAACTTGGAGTATTGGAAAATGCCTGTCGGCACGAAATGCCTCCTGCCGCGCGGCGGCAACGCCATTTTTTGCAATTGTTAAAGTAAGCTACTCATAGGCTAAAAAAACAAAACGTTTCAACTGCTTTGTGCAGGAAGGGGTGGCCACATCATGAAAGAAGACGATCTTCTCCTCGCAGGGATCGCGGATAAAATTGACCAATGCGAGCGCTACGGGATGCTCACGCATTCCCACTTCCTCGATCTACGGCAGGGCGCGCTGGCACGGGCCTATTGCGCAAACCACCACGGCCTTCAGGCTCTTTTTTACGGTGGATATAAAGATGCAGAGCGCATTATTGTCGTTTTCCTACCCGATTACTTAACCCTTCCTACAGAAGAGGGCAGGCTTTCGTGGCTTGCAGAAAATGAGGAAGAGAATCCCCTAACCGTCCTGCGTGTGCAGAAGGATCCCTTTCACACGCTCACGCACCGCGATTACCTTGGCGCGCTTATGGGCCTCGGCGTAAAGCGGGAAACCGTAGGCGACCTGCTCGTGCGGGAGGATGGCTGCGATATTATCCTGCTCAAAAGTGTAGCGCCTTATCTCCAGGAAAATCTCACGCAAGCAGGACGCGCCAAGCTTGGCGGCTCGTTCGTACCGGTTGCCGCGCTGCAAAAAGGAGAAGAAAAACGGGAAATGACCCCTTGTGTGGTAGCCTCCCTGCGGCTGGATAACGTGGTTTCCGCCGCTTTCTCCGTCAGCCGTTCGGCGGCGACACAGGCCATTCAGAAGGGGCTGGTGTTCGTAAACGCGCTATCCTGTGAAAAAACGGCCGCCCCTGTAAAAGAGGGCGACCGGATCGTGTTCCGCTCAAAAGGCAAGGTCAGATTAGCAGAAGTTGGCAGGACGAGCAAAAAAGGCAGGCTGCACATTACGATAGAACGATACTGCTAGGAACAAGCCCGACAACCTGTTTTGGGAAAAGGGAAGCATACCAGCTTCCTTTTATTACGCAGCGAAGCGAGTAACAAAACAAGGCTTGCCATCACCACGCGGAACAAAGAGATACGCATTACTCACGGTAACAGGCGGCTCCCGACTATTTTCTATTTTTGGAAAAAAACATCCCTATTTCCTTTGGAATGCGGATTGCGCCCTCGCGCACACGGATCGCTTCAAAGTAATCATAAACGCCGTCCAGATCGTTGACGGACACACCCGCCACATCAATGGAGGAATAGATCCAATCCACCAAATCCTGCGTTTCTGTAATTTCCAGAGAATCTTCGTATGGAATGAGCCGCACGTCGCCAAAAAAACGGCGCAGTTTCTCCTCCCCATTCTGCATGGAAAAAGGGAGATTCTGACCAAACATATCAAGATTTGGGTTAAAGCCCTTCATCGCCGCGTGGAGATACGCCTGTAAGCCTCCCTCCCCAATCACAGTTGCGTAGAAAACGCCATCCGGCCGCAGCACCCGTTGTACTTCCTTTAGCGCTTGGGGAAGATTGGGCACATGATGCAGCATATGGTTTGCAATGATTTTATCAAAGGATGCGTCGGGAAACGGGATCTCCTGAATATCGATTTGTTGGACGAGAACGTTTGAAAAGCTTTCAAACTTTTTCCAAGCGATCTCCGCCATACCCGCTGAAAAATCCGATAGCACCAAAAGAGAACCGTTGGGAAGCTGATCGAGCCTCCCCTCCCACTGCGCGGCGTTACCGCAGCCAAGTTCAAGAATGCGGCATGGCCCCATGAGGTCATACTGTGCAAAGAGCCAATCGTTCATGGAAATTTGCGCAGTGCTGTGCTTGGCGTGCAATTTCATGCGAATGGACAAATTGCGATCGTCTGCATATTGGGCTGCAACGCAGCTCCGATCGGTCATGTGGGGCATCTGCATTTGCTCCTTACTGATGAAATTTCGCCTAGATCGATGATTTTATACTATAGGATAGAAAACCAGGGTTGTCAACCCTTATGTTCAACCGTTTTGAGTGCGGCGTGTCAGAAGTGAAAAGCCAGCTTCAATATAAAGAAAATACGGCTCCTCCTCCCGTTAAGGACAGCCGCTGTTCCCGCATGGCCAGAGCAAAATGCATTTGGGGTATAATAATGGGCTGCAATCCGTCTGGATTGCAGCCCATTGCCTTTTTCTATCCGTGTGATGCCAGTAGATTAAAGAATTTTGGTTCCCTCCGGCACCGTGTCATCCACAAAAATCACCTTGCACCCACAGGCGTTGTTCGTCGCTGCCAGAAGCATTCCCTCGCTCGTCACGCCCGTGATCCGGGTGGGCTTCAGATTTGCAAGCACAATGATCTTTTTGCCAACCAGCTCCTCCGGCGTATAATACGCCTTAATGCTCGAAACGATTGTGCGTTTATCAAGCCCATCGGAGAGCGTAAGCTTATAGCAGCTGTGGGATTTGCGGATTTCCTGGCACTTTAACACCTTGCAGACGCGCATATCCATCGCCGCAAAATCATCATATGCAATCTCTGCCTTCACCGGGTCAACCGGATCCGGGTCGCCATAAGCCACCTGCTCCCGCTCCGGCTTCGGCTGCTCTTGCGCCTGCTTCGCCGCTTCCTCTGCCTCCTTCTCCGCCTGTGTTTTCGGCGAGGAGAAATCGAGAAGATTCACATACTGCGCAGGATCGATCGCATAGAGGAAGAGATAGAGCCGCGGGCCGCGCTCCTTATCGATGAGCAGCTGATAAACATTTTTGAAAAATGCGCCCTGGACGCCTTTGAGCGCCTTTTCCTCCATATTCGCCGGCGCAAACTCCTTCGGGATAGCATAGAGCTCGGCATTCAGCTCATCGAGCGTGTATCCGCCCGCACTGATGAACGCATATAACCGCGCGACTTCCGCACGCTGGGTTTCCGACAGCGTATCATACACCTCCCAATTGCGTGTAGCACGCAATCGGTTGACACTCTCCGGCGAGCATTGCTCCAGCCAGAATTTCGCCCGGTCCAGCCGGTCGGAGAATTGATCGAAGGTGTAAGGCGTGCCGATCTTGCGAAAAACAAGCTCCAGCATGTCCACCTTGAAATCCACCACGGAGCCGAGCTGCACAAGCAGGTTCATCGGCACGGTTTCGACCGTGCGGCCCTCGATCTCCGCATTATATAAAATCGCTTTGGTCAGATCGTTCGCCTTGCCGGACTTCACCTCGTTATACATCCGGTCAAATTCGAAATACTGCCGCAGGATGCCATCGTCAAAGCAAAAATCAAAGGCCTTGAGGGGCTCAGTTTTAGAATAAAGCCAGAGGATGATCTCCGGTTGATAGAGCTTTAAAAGCGTATCCGGGGTGAGGTTCAAGCCGGAAGAGCCGGACATCTTGCCCGTGGTGCCCTTGATGCCTATGAACTCATAGCCCTGAAAGATCGGCGCTTCGTAACCAAAGATCGCCTTTGAGATCTCTTTGCTCGTATCGTAGCTGCCGTTGGGGCTGGCGTGATCCTTTCCGCCCGGCTCGAAATCGACGCCCTCATACAGCCAGCGCATCGCCCAATCGACCTTCCATGAGAGCTTGCAGTTAAAATCCTTCGTGAAATCAAACCGGCCTTCATGGCCACAGGAGCAGCGATATTCCGCCACCGTGCAGTCCTCTGAGAGGGAGGTGATCTTCGTGGTATCCTTGCCGCATACAGGGCAATAGATGCTCACCGGATAAAAATTTTTACGCTCCTCGTCGGTTGCCTCCTGCGTACGGTGGCTGTCAAGAATTTCAAAAATTTCAGCCCGATGCTTGAGCGCATGGAGCACCTGCTGCGCATATTTGCCGGAGCGGTACATCTCCGCCTGGTGGCGATAATCCATTTTGATACCGAACCGGCCGATGGAGCGCTCGAATTCCTGCTCGAAATGCTCCGCATAGGTCTTGCACGGCGAATCCGGAAACGGATTTTTCACATCGACATACGGCATACCGATGCACGCCTCCAACTCCGGTGCAACCGCCTGCACGTTCACCGGCACCTTGCGCAACCGGTCAAATTCATCCCATGAAAAGAGGAGCTTCGCCTTTTTACCCATTTTGCGCAGCGCTTTTACAACAAAATAGCTCGTCGCCACATCACGAAAATTGCCGATGTGGATCGAGCCGGACGGGCTGATCCCGGCGGCGCAAACATACTCCTCCTTATCGGGCTTGCGCTCGATGATTCTCTGTGCGATCTCTTCCGACCAATGCATATATCTATCTCCCTTATTGTTACTTCCATTCAAAACGATATTATAGCAAAAACAACCGCCGCAATGCAACTGCTACCGCCCGGAAAGCGGGCTATTCCTTTAATTTATGGATAAACAGGCCGCTTAAGAGCTTTGGCTCAAACCAAGTTGATTTCGGCGGCATCACCTTGCCCGCATCGGCAATGGCCATCAATTCCTCCAAAGTGGTCGGACACATAGAGAAAGCGAGCAACATATCGCTATTTGCGCGCTTTTCCAGCTCCCCAAGGCCGCGAATGCCGCCGACAAAGTCAATACGTTTATCCGTGCGCGGGTCACCGATGCCGAGCACAGGGCCAAGCAGGTTCTCCTGCAAAATGGATACATCGAGGCTCGCAACCGGATCGCCTTCAGGGAACGTGCCTGCCTTTGCCGCCAGGCGATACCATTTTCCGCCCAGATATAGGCCGAAGGTATGGCTTTGCTCCGGGTGGAACGCCCCCTCCCCCTCATAGGCGGAAACCTCGAATTTTTCCCCAATCTTTTGTAAAAACTCCGCCTGCGTATAACCGTTGAGATCCTTCACCACACGGTTATAATCCATGATCGCCAGCTCGTCGCTTGAAAAGAGAACCGCAAGGAAAAAATTGAATTCCTCCTCCCCTGTATAACCGGGCGTCGCCTCACGGCGCATCTCGCCCACACGCACGGCGGAGGCGGCGCGGTGATGCCCATCCGCAATATAAAGGGCTTCAATTTTCGCAATGGTCTCTGTCAGCCGCACAATCGCCGAATCATCATCCACCACCCAAACGGTCTGCCGCACGCCATCCTGCACAAAGTCATAAACCGGCGCGTGCGCCGCCTTCCAATCCTCCAATATTGTGTGGAGCTTGGCCTGTGGGCGGCAGGCCAGAAAGATAGGCCCGGTGTTCGCGTCGCAGGCGTCCACATGGCGAATGCGGTCCGCCTCCTTATCTGCGCGGGTAAACTCATGCTTTTTGATCGTGTTGCTGCGGTAATCATCAATAGAGGCACAGCCGACCAAGCCTGTCTGCGCTCGCCCTTCCATAATCTGGCGATAGATATAGAAGCAAGGCTTTTGATCCTGCGCGCATATGCCGTCCGACACAAGCTTCTCCAAATTTTCCCGCGCCTTTTCATAAACGCGCGCGTCGTAAAGGTCGATGGAAGGGTCGAGATCAATCTCCGCTTTATCCACGTGCAGGAAGGAATTCGGATTCCCCTGCGCTAACTCGCGCGCCTCCGCGCTGCTCATCACATCATAGGGAAGCGCCGCCACCTGCGCCGCATAATCCGGAAGAGGTCTGACTGCCGCAAAGGGTCTAAACACTGCCATCAGTTTGCATCCTTTCTTATTTTGAAATCAAATAAATGATTCTTTCAAATTTTAATGATATGTACTGCCCGTTCGGAGCTTACTTGTCCATTATGAGCCGTTACGCGCGCATAAAAGGAATTGAGCCCCGGCGCTAACGGAACACCCACTGAGAGCTCCCGCCCCTGCGCCTGCGCGATAATAACGCGTTCATCCCCCGTGCACAAGGCGATTTCCCCGGCTGTTTCATCCGCCGAAAGCTGGATTTCAATGCGTTCCAATCCGCAATCCGGCGCGGTTGTGATTGCGATGCTTTGCTCTGAGGCACCCGCCGTATCAAACAGGAGCGCCGGAATCGTCACGCGCGCATCGCACACAGCGCTCTCCGGCTCCCGTTCAGGCGGAAGCTCCGCCTCGCCTACACAAACCGGAATCCAATTGGACTGGATCGCAACCCCGTTCCACAGTGTCTGCGCATACACATAGGCAGCCCCTGGTGCTTTTGCCGTCAAAGTGCCTTTATCCACTGTGACAACCGATTCTTCCGTGCTGTGATAGGTAATGGCCCCAACAGGTGCAGAAGCGGGGCACTGCGCGTCAAAGGTCAAGGCGTCCTCACATTCGATTGCTTCTCGCCTCGTGCGGATCAGTGCAGCGCCCATCTTCAAACCATTATCATAGGTGTTGTCTGCAAGGGTTACTTGAGAGCAGGCTTCGAAGGAGAAGAGCAGATCTTCCTCGGCCTGATTGCGTCTGCCCTCCGCCTGCGTTTGCAGGGAAACCCACTCGCCTGCTTTTAAGGCGCACGTTTCCGGGGAAATGTGCAGATGAATACCCGGTGCATCCCGCAGCACGCGGTTGCGGCGGAAGATGAGCCCAGCCACACCCTCTGCACGCACGACACTGTCATGGCCCATGTAAAACGTGTTCTCTTCAATCGTAATATTCCGATGCACCGGCGTATCCGCGGAGAGCTTGGAAGAGCCTCCCTTGACCTCCGGGTGAATATACACCGCAGGCTTATACTTCCACTCCGTCTGCCCTGCCGGACGGACATAAAAGGTGTTGCCGCGAATCGTCAAATCACGAATCGGGCCGGATTCATACCACTCGTTGGAATCGTTAGAGAGGAAAATAGACGCCATCGCCATATTTTGAAACACATTGTTTTCAATCAACACCTTGCGCCGCTGCGTGCAGAGGATGCCGCGCGTGGGGATGGTGGTAAAGAAGTTATTGCGGATGACGACTTCCGCCGTATATGTCACATTCTCCGCAACATATTTTGGCTGCGGGCCGATTTGCGCTGTGATTTCCTTTGGCAAATCGCGGTCGAAGGTAACGGTCATCGTTTTGAGATCATTCCCACCTGCTCCGGGATCGATTGATTTTACCACGCGATATCGTTCCTCTTTGCCACACAGGGGCGCAAGCGTATCGCGCGCATAAAAAATCACTTCGTCGCCCGTATGGAACTGTGGAAACCCACCCTGCTGCTTATGGATATAACGGAGCGTCAGCGTGCGTGCATCCAGCCTCCTCTCCACACGGGTAAATGTCCCGTGGAGGTTGATCGGGTCGTCATGCGCGTGGCCGAACACACAGTTTTCAATTGTCATGCGCCCTCCCACGCCGGAGGCGTGGATCAAATCCGCAAAGCTCGTGGTAAATTTGCCCGTGCCGGGGCGCGGCATAAAGCGGCAATCTCGGTAGGTGACATTCCGGCACATCTGCGTCAGCCAGCCAAAACCATGCATGTAGTGCACGTTTACCTGTTCAATCAGGAGATCTTCGCTCTCCCAGTGAAACGCACCGGCTGTCTCCCTTGTTTTGGAGGCGCACAATTCATAGACCATGCCCAGCTTTTGCACACCCGGCCGTTTGCCAAAATAAAACACGCGCACCCGATTCGGTGCAAGCTGTTCGAGCTTCCACACATGTGAAAACGGGCCCTGCAAAAGGCTGTAGCGGCGGGAAACGCCCGCGCTCGGGTCATAACCAACGACAGACCAGCCTGCGTGATGGTTTTTCTCTGTCCAATACGGCGCGCCATCCATGCCTGCTCCACCCGTCCACAAAAGCTTTCGGCGGCCGGAAAGCCGGAACGGAAACGCCGCTGGGATATAGAAATCTGTATATTGTGAAATACCCTTCTGCCCAAAGCCGGCCACTGTCATCTCGCTGACCGTTGGCACAGCAAAATCCCAGGCAAACGCACGCAGCGTGATCTGTTTAGAGCGCACAACCGCCAGCGCCATCATATTACCATGCATCAGGAAAAGTGAACCGCCGCCATCCAGCATGAGATCCTCCTGATCCTCGATCAAGATCGCGATCGCCTTCTCGGGATGAGAGCAGCTATCCGTATTGGAGGTATGATAAACGCGCCGCTGCGCATGCTCCTTATAGAAATGGTATTCGCCCCTGGGAAAGAAAAGCGTGACCGGGCCCGGGGTATTGCGAGCCGCCTCCAACGCGGCCTGAAGCGCTTTCGCGGAATCCCCTTTTCCTGCCGGATCGGCCCCATAATCCGTCACGCGAAGTATTGTCCTATTTGTTTCCAATCAAACGCCTCCCTGCTGAATTCGAAAGCTTCTTTATTACGAGTTCACCTACGGGCAATTAAAGACCGCCCCTACCAACAGTGTTTTAGCTCAACACATCATCATGGCTGTTTTTTATGTTGCCATGCACGAAAAACTTCCCTCTACAGTGCGTCAAACTTTATTTGAAACAATCCGCAATGCTTCAAGCTTGGCTTGAAGCTATTCTATCACAAAGCATATCCGGCAGGCAAGAGAAAGCGGATAGAGTTGCGGCAAATCGAAATATATTAAGCTTGCGCTTTTTTCTCCCAGGCTATTTCTGTGTAATTTCCCCCGTAGTGATCCCCGCATAAGCCTGCGGCACTTCACCGACAATGACCGTTTCCGCAATGCAGATGCTCGTATTCACTTCGGTCGGCTCATAGCTATCCGGCGTAATGAAAAGCACGTGCGTTTGAATATCGAGCATCACCTGATGATGCGTCTGGTTGACCCCGGCAGAAGCAAATTGATTGCGAAGCTGCAAAACCGTGCTGGCCTCCAGCGTCATTTTCAGCTTCAGGCAAGGACCACGCCCTAAAAGCAGCTCACTGCCAGAAAGAGAGCCGATTGGGATGCTAATCTCATAGCTTTTGGCCTCTGAAATGCGCTGTGCGATTGCATTACCAATGCGTGCCTGAAGCCGGTTCGCTTTTACAACATCCGTTTCAATGGAAGTGATCCGCCCTGTTTCTTCTTTATGGATAGATACCAGATCGCCATACTGAAGCCCCTCCTGGCCGAGCGATTCCAGCACCGCGTCATTCACCGCCTGCATTACCATATTGCGTGCCTGACTTTCCGCAATGGAGCAAATAACGGGGCGAATCCTGCTATCGATCAAAAAAAGGCGGATAAGATAAGCAGGAGCAGCGCGATCATCCGCAGCAGAAGCCTTGCGCTCCCGCCGCGCCTTCCAAAATGCATCTTTTTATGAAAGAGTGGCCTTCTCCTCATATCGCAGCTCCTCTTCTCCAGATGTGTGGTAATCCATTCGGGCGTCATGCTCCTCTCAAACAGTATATGCGATGCGGGACGCAATGGTTCCAAACGCCTTTTTGCACCTTTTTCGGAATTTCACCATATTCTGATGACGAGGGGGAAAGAGACCGACTGTTCCCGCTACGAGGTATCACCTCAATCCAATCAAAAGGAGAAATCGAATTGAAGGATCTGCTTGACACGTTCGCAGTATGCGGTCAGTTAATGGAAGATACTGACCCTTGCGGCTGCAATCATACAAACGAATGTTCCGAATTTGCGCCCTTCCCGCTGCCCTCCTTCCCGGAGGATTACGCCGTTGCTATGGCCTATATCCCCTATCAACAGGATGCAAAAAGCTATGATGCGGAAAAGGCGCTTGCGCGCGGCACTCTCTTTCCGGTGCTCGACAAGCCGTTTTTGGGGAAAGCGGGGTGCCGCAGCATATGACGCCAAGAGAAAAACTGCTCCTGCGCCTGAGCTCCGCTCAGTTTGCGCACTGGGAGCTTCACCTATACCTGGATACCCATCCAAACGATATGCAGGCGCTCGCTATGGCCAAACAATACGCCAATATGGTTTCCTCACTCGTTGAGGAATACGAGTGCAAATACGGCCCGCTCTCGCCGAGATGCGGATCTGGCGCAGAATGGCTGCGTAACCCATGGCCATGGGACTACAGCATGAGGGAGGGCTGCTAAATGTGGAGTTATCAAAAAAAATTGCAATACCCGGTAAAGATTGCAAACCCAAACCCAAAATATGCACAAATCATCATCAGTCAATACGGCGGACCGGAGCCTATGCCCGCCTTATATCCCGTTATGAAACCCCGGCGCCTGAAAGGAGTAGTCGATGGATACTGCCCCGCCCTGCCCAATGGTAATGCGCCGGATCATCCGGCATAGCAGCCGACGGTCAGGCTGCTCAAAATAGAGCAGTTTGTGGGCGGCGCGCAGGAAGAGAAAACGATCCTCCCCACGCAAATGGCCACCCTCCAGAAGGCTTTGTAACTTTCTCTTTTCCTCCCGGTAGGTTGCCGCCAGCTGAGTAAATTCGCTCTCCTCCAACCGCTGTGCGGCACGGTCTTCATAGAGCGCCTGCAAAATAGAGCCGATCTGATTGAACCGCTCCTGCGCATGTGTTTTTTCCTGCATCCAAAGCGCCTCATTCCTGCCACTGCATGATTGCAACAAGGCCTCTTCCACGCCTGAAGGCAAAACTTGCTTTGCAAAACCATTTAGCCGTTCCAACACGGTGCGCTCCAGCTGCGCTTCATCCGTGGTATGCCTTTGGCACTCCCCATAGCGGGAGTAGCCAGAGCAGATCAGCACAAAGCTCCTGCCAGAGGATCTTCTGCAAAAAGTCATCGGCCTGCCGCAATCCCCGCAAAACACCAGGCCGGAGAGCAAATGTGAATGGGCCTTCGTTTTGCAGTGGCCGCTTCGCCTCTCCAACAGCTGCTGCACGATCTGGAACGCCTCTTTGTCAATGATCGCCTCATGGGTATCAGGCACGACCGTCCATTCCTGGCGCGGCACCTTATGGGAAGCCTTTAGCTTATAGCTCCATTTCTCGTTTTTTCCCTGGGCAAGATCGCCCGCATAAGTGGGGTTACCCAATATCGTCCGGATCGTTTCCGCCCGCCAAACGCCCTGCACTGCATTCGCATTGTGATAGGGCAGCCGTTGAATCTCCGCTTTATAACGCGATGGAGGAAGCACTCCCTCCTGATTGAGCCGACGCGCGATCCCCGCCATACTTTGCCCTGCCAGATATTCCTCAAAAATCCGCCGCACCACTTCGGCCGCCGGACCATCTACAAACAGCCGATTTTTGTTTTCCGGATCCTTTTGATAACCATAAGGTGCAAAGGCGCCGATAAATTGGCCGGCCTCCCGCTTGGTATCCATAACGGCACGCACTTTTTGAGAGATATCCTTTGCATATAAATCGTTCATAACCGATTTAAAGGGCCCCATATCATTCTGCGCAGAGCTAGAAGCGAAGGTGTCGATTCCATCCGCTAATGCAATATATCTCACCTGCCTGCTGGGAAAATACCGCTCCAAATAATAGCCGGTATCAATATAATCTCTACCGAGCCGGGAGAGATCCTTGGTGAGCACTAGGTTCACTAGGCCCGCCTCAATATCGCTGAGCAGCCTCTGAAAGCCGGGCCGGTCGAAATGGAGGCCGGAATAACCATCATCAATATAACAGCCGGCTACCTCCCAGCCCTGATCCTGCGCATATCGTTCCAAAATTGCCCGCTGATTTGAAATGCTGCCAGATTGCCCCTGTGCCTCATCCTCCTTCGACAGGCGAAGATACAGCCCGGCACGATGTTTCCGATCCATGCCGTTTTTCCGCCTCATCGCGTCCCCCTCCTTTGCTCCTCAGCGTGCAGCCATTGTGTAAAGAGCACCTTTGCCATATCCATCAAAAGCGTATCGAACCGAGCGCCATCCTGCGCAAATTGCTCTGTTACTGGAAGAGCCATATGTTCATCTGGTTTACGTGCCATAGCCCTCGCCCCCTTTCGATACTTAACCTATTGAAAGAGGAGGGGGAATATGACTGGCCCCTGCAAAACACGCAAAACCCCGCTGGGAAACGCATTGCCTCCCGCGGGGTTTTGCTAAATGAACTTTTTCATGAGATCAGAACATATACTCACGTCTGCGGCGGGAGGCAAAGGCCACCATGCCTGCCCCAAACGCCATCAGAAGCAGAAACAGGATCAGGAGCGAGTCGCCCAAATCCGGAATCTCCGGCTGTACATCCGGGGGAGTAACGGGCGGTGACGCGGGCTCTTCACCCGGGCGAATGGTGATACTTCCATCCGCATTGACGATAAAGTCCAGATACACCTTCACTGTCCCCTTTGGATACTGCACACGCTGCGTACCGTCTGACAGGGTATCAACTACCGTTTCGTTCACATCGGCCGCTTGCAGCACAAACTGCGTGCGGCCAACCACTTTACCGTCTACTAAGATTTCCACATAATGGCGGCCATCCTCCAAGCTTTCCAGCAAATAGCTGCCATCTTGGCCGGAAACCGCTTTCACCGTGCCAAAATCCAAGTTTACTTCCGCACCGGGAAGGAGATCATCCTCCTGATACACCTTACCGGCCACGTCCACAGCCGACACCTCTTCACCGGCAGAACGCGCACGGAATGTGACAGCGATCTCTATATCGCGCGAAACGGAAGGGATCGTATACGAGCCGTTCACGACGCTTGCCGTAACATCAACGCCGTTGACCAGCACACTTTCCACCCGATAGCCCTTTTGTGTAATGAGAGACAACTCCAACTGGGAATGGCGCGGCACTGTCAGGGTGCATCCGTCTTCGCACAATGCACCGTTCACCATCACGTATCCGCCCCGGTTATAAGTGACCTGCACGGTATGCGTATCCGGTACGACCGTCGAGAGCGTCATTCCCGACTGCCCGGCCCCATCAGCAGCAAGTGCCGGTAGGCAGCAGCCGCAGGCCAACAGCAGGCAGAGCAGGAGCGCCAGCGCTTTTTTCACAACGAATCACCTCTCAGATTGGGTGAGCGGCGTAGGCCGCCCGGTGTCCCCTGCCCGGTACGCGCCGGGCAGGGAAAATGAGATAAACGAATAAGTTAGGTGTTGAGATTAGGCAGCAGTGTACACCACGGTATAGTTAACCGTACCAACAATCAAGCCTGCAGCAGGAGCGCCGCCCCAAACAGTGATGGCAACTTCTTCGTTAAGGGTCTCAACGCTGGCCTGACCATTCGTGTAGACGTCAGACTCATCAGCAGCCATAGAGGACGTAATCGCGTCGTCCGCATTATCTTCATACGCGGCCGTTACCTTCAGAGAAGAAGTAGCGGCAAGCTGATAGTCAACCTTCACCGCAGGAATAGCAGCACTATCTGCGCCCCAATCAACAGTAACATCGGCCGGGATTGTGACAGTGTAGCTATCATATGCGCCGGGAGTATCATCATCAAATACCGTCCGGACGACAACAGTGCCTTCCTGATCAGCAGCACCCTTTGTGATTGTTTCTTCAACCGCGAACGCAACAGCGCTCATTGCAAAAACCATGCAAAGTGCAAGTACAAGTGCAATAACTTTTTTCATTGTCGTTTTCTCCTTTGGTTTTAAAATTTTGGAGCTTTTATTTCATAGGGCGGGAATGCGAAGACGGAGAATCCACCCTTATGAAGCGAAGCAATTAAGCAACAATGTGGTTATCATACACCACAGTGAAGGTGAGTTCGCCCTGATAAAGGCCAACCGGCGCAGCGTCAAAATCTGCCGCCGTGATGGAGGCGAAAACATCGCCGCTCGCCGTATCATTGCCGGAAACCTTGATGCTCTCATCGCCATCAATGGTGGCTAGCAGGGAATCATCCCCGCAGGTCATGGTGAGTGCCTTCTCGCCAAAGGGGGCGACCGTAACGGTCACATCGGAGGTGGCGGCAAGCGTAGCGTCCAGAGTATACTGCTGCGTTTCAGAGGCGCTATCCTCTTCGTTATCCCACGGCACAACCAGCTCTGCGGGGATGGTGACCGTCCACTCCTCATCGCCGCCGGGCACGCCGGGCTCTGTTGGGAGATCGGCATCCGTCTTCACCAGCGTGCTGCCGGACTGGGAACCGTATCCTTGTTGATCGTTTCGCCGTAGGCAAAGGCGACCGTGCCCATGGCCAGCATCATGCAAAGGGCAAGGGCAAGATGCAAGAACTTTTTCATAATGATCTTCTCCATTTCACAAAAATCGGGGTTTCTTTTTATCACAATGAGAAGCGGCAAGAGCCTGCCGCCAGCTCACAATGATCTGGCCAAAGCCACTCAGGCAAGCGCTTCATAGCTGACGGTGAAGAGCAGCGTATCCTCATAATCGCCCGCATAGGCGGCATCCCACTCCTGCTGCGCAATCCGAGCATTCAGCGGGAAGCGGGTTGGATCATTCACGCGGTCAAAGCAGATCGCGCCAGCCCCCTCGAGCGCATAGGCAATGCCGCGCTCTGCACCGGCTGCATCCATCAGGCGGTAATCCTCCTGGGAGGTGACAGCCACATACACGCCCATGCCGGCCTCAAGCTTCATCACATCCGCATACACATGGCCGAGCGTGGTATCCAGCGCACCGAAGGGAATTTCCACATCAGCGGGAATCACCACAGAATACTCCACCTCGCACGAAGTGCGCACCACTGCGGAGCCTGACGGAGTATCCTGCTCCAGCACGGCGGCAGAAGCACCGCCTATGCAGGCGGCCGCCAGCATCGCGCCAGCCACCACAGAAGCAATCCATTTTTTCATGCGATATCTCCCCTTTCAATCAAAGAGCGAAGGCTCAGGGCTCGTGATAGGTTACGGTGAAGGTCAGCGTATCTTTATATTGATCGCTGGGAGCACCGGACCAATTGGGCACTTCAACATACAGCTCCCTCTCAAGATCAGTTGTGCTCATATTGAACGTATCTCCACGGAAATCCTTCAGATCCCCTGTTTGATACCGATAAGGAAGCGCAAAGCTGTTATGAATCATCTTGAACTCATTCTCGGAGGTTACGCCCACTTCAACCGAAGCCGTTGTGGGGATAAACAGATTTTCGACCTTCAGCGAACCGGCCTCCACTCGATCAGTCCTCCCCCAGCCCACGCCGACATCCGCCGGGATAACGACGGTGTAGGAAGCGTCGCAGACGAGCTGGACATAAACGGTGTAGGTTTCCATGCGGTAGCTTTCTGCATTCGGGACACCGCCCGAAATTGTGTTGCTACCCTGATTCGTGCCCTTATCTGCCACAGGCGTCTTCAACGTGACATTGAAGGAGCCGGTATAGACACCGGATTTCTCAACACTCGATTCGGCAATGGAGAGCTCGAAATTCATCGTGCCCGGGTCGGTGGGATTGAGTTTGCGACCATTAATCGGCACAGTAATTTTCGTATCACCCATAGAAAGCTCGACGGTTGAAGGAATATCAAGCTCCACATTGTAGGGATCAGCCGCAGCAGCATAGAAAGGCAACGCGGCGCTGCCGGAATAAGCGGTGCCCTCCGCATTGATTTGCATCGTGATGAGCGGATCATCTGCTGATGTGTTCGTGGTAATCTGATCCGTTTGCACAGTGAAGTTCGGGAAGACGGCGGAAAGGTTACGATCCGCCCAATAGGTTAAAACTGCATTCTGGTATTTCGCCGGGTAGTCGTTATATTCCTCCAGCAACGTAACCACAGGGCCAGTGGACACCGCCGTTTTTTGAAAAGCATTTTCAATCGTTTCACGCTGTGCAACGGCGCTATCAACATATTTTTTCAGGTTGCCCTGTACCCCGCCGAAGGTATCATAATTGCGTACAAAGGCCTCCATATCCGCCATTTTTATGTTGGCCGGGAGCTTTTGCTCCACCTCTCCCTTTTCTGTAACCGTCAGCGTATGGTAAAGAGCCAACATCTCGCGATATGCTGTGATGGACTGTTCCGTTCTGCCATAGCTGAAGAGATAATCCGTCTTTGCTTCTGTTTCATTGAGCAACGTAACATCTTCATACAAGGCAAGAATTGCTGCTACAGCACTTTCCACATCAGAGCTTTGAAGCTGTGGCTCCTCCAATTCCCTCTCCGGATGGAGCTGCTCAAAGCCGCTTATTGGCGTGCCGCTCGAAAAACCGAACATATCCACCGACATCGTCGTACCCGCAGGACTCTCGCCGCCCTGAGAGCCGGTATAAAATAGCTTGATCTGCTTAACAACTGCATTGGCAGAAATCACAGGGCCGGCATTGCCGTTGCTTGTAATCTCACAAAAATGGGAAAGCGGTATTTTAATAAAGCCACGGAACCCGTTCAGCGAGGCGCCTGTCATACAGCCGTCGTTCCCATCGTTATCTGTTTGAACAGTTTTCCATGCAGGGATCGCCGCATCCATATCCAGAATTTGATAGTCCCACTGTGTACCATCGTCTTCATCATGGGAATAAATATTGCCATTTTCCGTACGCAAGGCAACCCACATCTTGCGGATATCATTCATTTCAGAAAAATCTGCGTAGAAGATGAAATCTGTCGCCTGGCCGATATTCACGCCGCTGAGCGCATCCCAGTTATCCTTATTTTCTCCGTTATGCGTCAGGGAGATGCGATAGGTTTCGCCATTAGATAAGGAATCACGATAGAAGCTTGTATCAATGGAACGGGAGCTTGCAAAACCATTCTGCCCCACGGATGTGGACGCCAAGCTGAAACGCTGATCGGTACTATTCGTTCCCGTTTCCGCAGAATCATAAGAGGAGCGGCTGTAAGCTACAAGGTTCTTGCTGTTTTCCCACGCGCCCTTATAAATCCCGTTCTCCCAAAGCAGGTGATGGGCACGGTCAAAATAATGCCATTTTCCATTCGGTTCCAGGCGGTAATCGTCATACTCATGGATGGCAGTCTGGCCAACCGTATAGTTCTGCTCCACATCGTTAAAGGCTTTGAAATAAAGCTGTGTCAAAGCGCTGGGATACCATTCGCTCTGCCCGGTTTCATTATAACGGCGGATCAGATCCGCTTCATCCTTCAGGCCAAAGCGCTGAAGCTCTCCCAAGGTAAAGGTTTGATAAAGCTCGAATAGCGCTGGAATATCGGCATCAGCTTTTTGCAGCTCCGTATGTAAATACAGCACCGGATCCTGCCCATTCAGAATCTGATTCAGACGCTCTCTTGCCTGTTTCAGCTTTTCCGGCAAGGTGACTGTTGCGCTCAGCTCCGCGCAAATCGCCTCCAGATCCTCAATGATCCCTGCATCGGCAACGTTGACAGCCTCCACATCCGGGATATGTTGATTCACCAGCTTCTCTACTGCCTCCTGATCGCTCGGCACCATATGATAGGTATCCAGCGTTTGTAGGGAGCAATGCTGGAGCCCGGCGCATTTGTTTCAAGATTTTGCGCTGAAGCCGATCTGATCGATGTAAAAACGGCTTGTTCATACTATCCTCAGAGGCACCACGCCATGTAAGACAACAAGAGGCGATATCTTCAATCGGAGT
>ENA-OQDA01000320-OQDA01000320.1-human-gut-metagenome-genome-assembly--contig:-NODE-320-length-20468-cov-5.140701_pt1 | contig 20468 bp, 17 predicted proteins | sample MGYA00242771_ERZ504603 | MGnify/ENA primary metagenome ERZ504603 (study PRJEB26092, sample SAMD00036328) | human gut metagenome | host: Homo sapiens | study: EMG produced TPA metagenomics assembly of...
GACCATATTTACCTTTCCCAGGATCTGGGCATGCGTAAACCGGAAGCGCGGATTTACCAGCATGTCCTGCAGTCTGAAGGTTTTTCTGCGCATGAGGCGGTATTTTTCGACGACAACGCCGATAATAGCCACTGCGATGCGCTCCTTACGGGGGTCAACGATAAACATGGCGGCGGGCTGGCGTTTCATGTGGGTGATACCGCCCATGAATTTCTCGAGCTTTTCAATCTCAAGCTTCAGCTTCGTGACCTCTTTTTTCGGAAGCAGGTCGAACGTGCCGTCCTCTTCCATCGCTTTGAGCTGCTCCAGACGCTTAATGCGCTGCTTGATGGTTTTAAAGTTTGTCAGCATACCGCCAAGCCAACGGGCGTTGACATAGGGCATACCGCAGCGGGAAGCCTCCTCACGGATGGAATCCTGCGCTTGCTTCTTCGTGCCGACGAAAAGGATTTCCTGCCCGTCCGCTGCGAGCTCGCGCACAAACATATAGGCCTCTTCCAGCTTGCGCACGGTTTTCTGCAAATCAATGATATAGATGCCGTTGCGCTCGGTGAAGATATACTTCGCCATTTTGGGGTTCCACCGACGGGTTTGATGGCCGAAGTGGACACCCGCTTCCAGTAACTGCTTCATGGATACGACTGCCATAGGGATAATTCCTCCTTTTGTTTTACCTCCGCACGGCTCTTGGGACGGCGACATCCTCAACGCAAAAGGACGCACCCGCCGAACGAACGCTGTGCGTGTGTTTTGCAAAGATGAATTGCCGCGTAAAGGCGCAGCAATACATTTTGCTGAAGTAGTATACCATGATCGGAAGAAAAATGCAAGCGTTAAAGCTCCTGTTTTTCAAATATTATCCGCGTTTTGTCCGCATGGTGGGAACGGCTGTAAAACCACTGGATTTTAAATTCGGCGCATGCTATCATAAAGGCATCGAAACAGGAGCCTCGGAATATAGAGGTTATGAAACCGATTGTTACATCAAAAAGAAGGATGGTTTGAACGATGACGGAAAAAGAAAAGGCCGCAGCCGGTTATCTGTTTGATCCAAGCGCCGATCCGCAAAACGCCAAGGATATCACTAGATGCATCGATTTATGCCATGCATACAATCAATGTACGCCAAGCGACTTTGACGCAAAGCGGCGCATATTAGAGCAAATCATCGGCCGCATGGGGAAAAACGTTGTGATCACCGCGCCGTTTTGGTGCGATCATGGCTACAATATTTCAATTGGGGATGATTTCTACTCCAACCACAATCTTGTGATTACGGATGGAGCCAAAGTAACCTTTGGCGACCATGTATTCATTGCGCCGAATTGCTGCTTTACCACGGCGGAGCATGCAATCGATGCGGAGCAGCGCAATCGAGGATTGGAAGTGGCAAAGCCAATTCAAATTGGGAACAACGTTTGGATCGGCGCGGGGGCAACCATATTGGCCGGCGTTACGATTGGGGATAATACCGTGATCGGCGCCGGAAGCCTTGTCAAAAAGGACATTCCCGCCAACGTGGTGGCAGTGGGCGTTCCCTGCAAGGTGCTGCGGGAAATCACCGAGGCGGATAAGGACCGATACCCGCGGTAAAGCGCTTCAGCCTGCTTACAGGCTGAAAACTCCATGGGGCAAACGGGGCCGGTGCAAATGCGCTGCATTTGCACCGGCCCCGTTTTTTAATGTATGAAGAACAACCCCCGCTTAATGGCAGCCGCCGTTGCTGCCGGAACAACCATGCTTCTCTTCTTGGCAGGCATGTTCCCCACAGGAATGATCGTGCTCATGATGATTGCAATGCACATTGGCGTCAAATTGGAGCGCATCTGCAAGATAGGCGCTGACCGCGCTGTCCGCGCTGCCGGATACTCCCCCAAACAGCCGGATGCCAGCCTCCCGCAGGGCGGCCTGTGCCCCTCCCCCAATGCCGCCGCAGATGAGAACATCCACCTTTGCATCAGCAAGGAAGCCTGCGAGCGCACCATGGCCTTGCCCGTTGGTATCCACAATTTGCTGATTGACCACCTGACCATTTTCAATATCATAAATTTTAAACTGGGAGGTGTGGCCAAAATGCTGAAATACATTTCCGTTTTCATAGGTAACTGCGATTCTCATTTGATTGGCTCCTTTCTGTTGCACAGGTTGCTCCAGGGCTGTGCGGCCTGTTTTTGCGCAAGTTTTTTGGCAACAGGAAACGCTGCCGTCGCAAAGCCGGTAATGACCGCCTGCAATTCGAAGCGGCTTTCCATAAACAATGCTGTCTGCGATTTTCGCCCTTGCGGATTCGTATATTTCGGTCACGGTAGTTCTGGAGATGTCCATTTGCTGACCGCACTGCTCATGGGTAAGCTTCTCCAAATCAATGAGGCGAATCACTTCATATTCGTCCACCGTCAGGATCATGATTTCCCCGCATGGGATTCCGATTGGCATAAAGCCATCGTAAGCCGGTTCCGTGCAAACCCTTCTACATCTGCTTGGCCTTGCCATGAAACTACCTCCACGCCGTTTCCGTCATATGTCGATAACTAGTATAGCACAGGATTACAAAAAAAAGCAAGCGGGATGCAGGCAAAACCTGTGAATCGCCTGTGCCGGCCTTTCACCACGCCGTTTCGCGCACGGATGCGCGAAAAGTATCCCCCAAAATGAAAACCTGCTCAACCGGGAGTTCCACGCTGACCGTCCCAACGCAAAGTGGGTCACGGATATTTCCTACATCCATACCGGCCAAGGCGTCCTTTACTTGTCCATGATCCGGGATCTCTATGATAACAGCATTGTGGCCTACAAGACCGCTACACAACAGACAGTGAATCTGGTATTGGATACCATCCGTCTTGCTATGAGGAGAGAGAAAAAGAGAGTCGCTGCGGAGTTGCAGCTCCACAGCGACCAAGGGTTTCAATACACTTCACCGGGGTATTTTAACCTGACTCAAGAATACGGCATAACGCCCTCTATGTCAAGACGTGGAAACTGCCATGATAACGCCTTGGCTGAAAATTTCTTCTCCATCCTTAAGACTGAATGCATCTACCGGCAGAAAATCGCTACATTCCAGCAAGCCAGAGAGCTAATTGACGAGTTCATCTATTTCTACAACCACGAGCGCATCCAGTTAAAAACAGGAGTGGCGCCGCTTCAACTCTGCCACTCCGCTTAAATCTTAATATTTCCTACTCACAGGCTCTTTTTTTGTGCTGTCCGCACAATCTGGGGCGGTGCAAATTATCGCATATGGGGCGCTGTTTTTTATCGTATCGGATTAGGAGCTGTTACGCTTGATCCCCCTTATGCCCGGAGAGTCGCGCCGATTTTCGCCAGCGCCTTGACCGCGCGCTTCATAGCCGCGTCGGCCTCCTCATCGGTGAGTGTCCGGTCGGCGGCGCGCAGCCGCAGGCTGAACGCCGCACTCTTTTTACCAGCCTCAATCTGCTTGCCTTCGTAAACATCGAAGAGGCTGATCTCTTCGAGAATTGCACCGATCGCTTCGCCGATCACCCGCTCCAGCGTGAGCACCGGCGTTTCGCGCGCGCACACCACGGCAATATCGCGCGTGGAGGCCGGGAACTTCGGCAGCGGGTGATAGACCTTTTGGCGGTTGCCGAGCTCCATCAGGGCGGCTACATCCACCTCAGCAGCGTACGCTTTCATGCCGAGGCCATAATTCTCCTGCACTTGCGGGTGGATTTCGCCAAGGAAGGCCACCTCGCGGCTTTCTTTCATGATTCGCGCCGTGCGTCCGGGATGGAAGGTCGGATCATCCGTCACAGCCTCCACATCGTAATCTACCAGGCCGCAGGCCTTCAGCAGCTCCTCCACCACGCCCTTGAGCGCATAGAAATCGCAGCCATCGCCATACATGCCAATCGCGGCCTTCGGCTGCTCCAGGGGAAGCTCCTGTGTGCCGCGCGGGGTGTATTCCACCGCAAGCTCATAGATCGCTGCCTGCGGGTTGCGGTTATTATAGTTACGGGAGAGCACGTCTAAGATGGACGGCAGAGCCGTTGTGCGCATGACGCTCGTATCCTCGCCCAGCGGGTTGGTGATCACAACAGACTTGCGCTTTTCGCTTTCCGCCGGCAGGCGGACGCGGTCATATGCCTTCGGGCTAATGAATGAATAGGTGGATACTTCGCTCAGGCCGCAGCCGAGCAGCGTGCTGTGGATCAAGCGCTCAAGCTGCTGCATGGGGGTAAGCTTTGCGTTCGCAACGCCTGTGAGCATCCGGTTCGGGATGTTCCCATAGCCGTAGAAGCGGGCAATTTCCTCGGAAATATCGGCTTTATGCTCGATATCATTGCGGAAGGGAGGCACATAGATTGTGCCGTTTTCCACCCGGAAACCGATGCGCTCCAGGATCGCCTTCTGCTCCTCCGGGCCCACCTCGATGCCGATGAAGTGATTAACCCACTGCCAATCAAAAGGCAGGGTGCGCTGCTCCTTTTTGGAGCGGTCGCAATCCACCACGCCGTTCACCACATCGCCCGCGTCGAGCTGCTGCACAAGCTCCAACGCGCGCGCAAGGCAAACCGGGCAGCTGACGGGGCTCAGCTCCTTTTCATAGCGAGAGGACGCCTCCGTGCGCATGCCAAGCTTTTTGGCTGTGCGGCGCACAGACGCGCCGTTAAAGCAGGCAGATTCAAAAACAATGGTGGTTGTATCCTCCATGATGCCGCTGTATTCGCCGCCCATCACGCCCGCTACAGCCACAGGCTTTTTCGCGTCCGCAATGACGAGCATATCATCTGTGAGCGTGCGCTCAATGCCATCCAGCGTGGTGATCCGCTCGCCGTTTTCTGCACGGCGAACGATCACGCTGTTCCCCTCCAGGTAGCGCAGGTCAAAAGCGTGCATCGGCTGGCCATATTCGAGCATGACGAAATTTGTGATATCGACAATATTGTTAATCGGGCGCACGCCGCTCGCACGCAACCGCTCGCGCAGCCAGCGCGGGGAGGGCTTAATGCGCACATTTTCGACGACCGCGCCCACATAGCGATAGCACCTTTCCGCATCCAGGATGGTAACGCTCAGGTGGTCATTCACATTGCCCGCAGTAGGCTTCACCTGCGGCACGGGCATTTGGAACGGCACTTGAAAGGTTGCCGCAGCCTCACGCGCGAGGCCCAAAACAGACAGGCAGTCCGGCCTGTTGGAGGTGATTTCAAACTCCGTGACCGTATCGTTGAGGCCGATCGCGTCATGAATATCCGCGCCGGGCGTCAAATCGCAGTCATCGCCCAAAACAAAGATGCCATCCTCAATTGCATAGGGAAAATCGTGCGTGGTCAGCCCCAGCTCGCCCAGCGAGCAGAGCATGCCGTTGCTTGGCACGCCACGCAGCTTGCCCTTTTTGATCTGCTTGCCGCCGTGCACTGTGGAATGATCCAGCGCGACGGGGACAAAATCGCCCTCCTTCAAATTCTGCGCGCCGGTGACGATCTGGAGGGGGTCCCCCTGCCCCGCGTCGATCTGGCAGATCCAGAGATGATCGGAATCCGGGTGCTTTTCCAGCGATAGAAGTTTGCCGACCACGATGTTGGTAAGATCCGCACCCTCCTTCACATAGCCCTCCACCTTGGAGCCGGAGAGCGTCATTTCGTCGCTGAATGTTTTATCGTCAACGTTTAAGTCGATATAATCGAGCAGCCATTTTTTGGATAAATTCATTACATGACAATCCTTTCTTGCACCGAGCCGCGAAATTGTGCGGTTTTGGCGCAGCCGAATTTTCGAGTGGAATTTATGATTGAAAAGCACAATTCGCAGGCGCTGCTGCGCAATGCATAAAGCTCCCTTGCCCTCTTCCCTTAGAATTGGCTGAGAAACCGCATATCGTTTTCATACAGCAGCCGCATATCGTCAATATTGAAGCGGAACATAACAAGCCGCTCCAGCCCTACGCCAAAGGCAAAGCCGCTGTATTTCTCCGGGTCAATGCCGCCGTTTTGCAGCACTTTCGGATGCACCATGCCGCCGCCGAGAATTTCGATCCAGCCCTCGCCCTTGCACATCGGGCAACCCTTGCCGCCGCAGCGGAAGCAGGATACGTCAATCTCGCAGGATGGCTCCGTGAATGGGAAATGATGCGGCCGCAGACGAATACGCGTATCGTCGCCATAGAGCCGTTTGGCAAAGGCCTCGAGCGTACCCTTGAGATCGCCCATGGTGATATCCTCATCCACCACAAGGCCCTCAATCTGGTGGAACAGAGGAGAATGCGTGGCGTCCACCGCATCGGAGCGGTAAACCCTGCCGGGCGCAATGATGCGGATGGGCGGCTTCTGCTGCTCCATCACACGGATCTGCACAGGCGAAGTTTGCGTGCGCAGGAGCATCTTTTCAGTGATATAGAAGGTATCCTGCGTATCACGCGCAGGGTGATCCGGCGGAATATTCAGCGCCTCAAAGTTATAGTAATCCCACTCGACCTCCGGGCCGGTGGCTACCTCAAAGCCCATGCCGAGGAAGATTTCCTTTACCTCATCGAGCACAATAGAGAGCGGGTGCTTATGGCCAAGCGGGCGGCATTTGCCGGGCATCGTTACATCAATGCGCTCGTTTTCCAGCTGCCTGGCAGTTTCCTCCGCCTTGAGCTCCTTCTCACGTGTTTCCACAATCTGCTCAATATAGGCGCGCACTTCATTGGCCAGTTGACCAATGACCGGGCGCTCCTCCGCCGTGAGTTTCCCCATCTGCTTCAATACGGCGGTCAGCTCGCCCTTTTTGCCCAGAAAACGCACGCGGGCGGCATCCAGCCCCGCACGCGATTCGATCTTTGCGAGCTCCTGCCGGGCCGCTTCCCGGATTGATTCGAGCTGCTCTTTCATTCTGAATCCTTCCTTCCAAACTAAAATCAGACTTGCTCAACTGCTCTGCTCTTTGATTCTGATGGGTGCATCCAATGGAACAACAAAAAGCCTTCGCCCCTGTGAATAGGGACGAAGGCGTAATTCCTCCGCGGTACCACCCTGATTTTTGCAAAGAAGCAAACACTCGCGCCCTGTAACAGAGCGTTGCGCCGCATAACGGAGGCGAACCGTTGCGGCCTACCACTCTCGCTTCAACCGCACCGCTCCGAAGTGAACTTCAGCAGCTTCTCCGCGCGGGCGCGCTTTCAGCCTGGGCTCGCCCTCTCTGGCCGCGAAAACGATTGAAAACCGCTTACTCTCTTCATCACAGCGTTATAGATTTGTTTTAATATAGCACAATCTCAAACGATTGGCAAGAGCGAAATTGAAAAAAGCATGCGGGTTTTCCCTCACCGCTCATCCCACAGGAGATCTCCGCGATAAATTGCGAGCAGACCATTTTCCTTCTGCCTACTCACCTGATACCGCGGCATGTGTGCGTTTTTCCGTGGCGCAGCAGTCAGGATTGCCTCCATATGCCGGATTTGCGCCTGCACCGTTTCTTCTGCCAATTCAGAAAAGCCGTGCCCGCTGTACATCGCCGCACCGGTTTCCCGTGCAAGCGCCAGCATGCGCTTTGCACTGCGCAGCCAGGTTTCCAGCGTGGCGCAATTTGGCAGGAAGAGGAACAAAACCGGGTTCCCATTATCCCCGGTGAAAAGCAGCCGGTCCTCCTCAGCGAGCAGGCAGACGGAACCGCGTGTATGCCCGGGCACGTGTGTTACAGAGACCGTTTTCCCGCCGAGGCGAAACACCTGCCCTTCGTGCATGGGCAGAGGCTCCGAGTGATATTCACCAAGCCGAATATCCTTAGCCTTCACCCCATAAGGGGCAGCCTGACGTTGCAGGGCAAAAAAGGCTTTCCGATAGGGTACAGTTACCCGGCCAATGATGCCCACATCCTCTTTCTGCACTGAAACGCGCGGAAACTGCCCACGCCCGCCAATGTGATCCACATGCCCATGTGTTGCAACCACATCGAGCGGCAGCCCGCCGGTGAGGCGCTGCACAAAGGCGCGCAGGTTCCCGAGCCCCACGCCCATATCAATCAGCAGCGCGCGTTCAGTGCCGACGAGCAGATAGCAATCCGCCACATTGAACTCGTTGATCATATAAACCTTGGGCGCAATCTCCCGGTATGGATATTCGGATTTCATATGGCTCTCCCTTCCTGACAAATTGATCTTTTTCTATTATGCTTCATCCTTATCCTTACGTCAAGCGAAGCCTCTTCGGCGGAGCAACACCATAAAGCGATAGACGAAAAGCAGCCCAGCAGTGTGTTCCCTGCTGGGCTGCTGATTTTGATAATCGAATGACGCTTAACCGTTGGTTTCTACAAACGTGAAATTCTTATTATCCTTCACGAAGTTATGAGCAAAGGAATCCTTTTCGCCATAGACCGTCATCTTATGATCGTCTGAAACGGGAAATACCTCGGAGCCGATGCTCGTTATGCTCTTCGGAAGGGTGACCTTATTGAGCTCCTCACATTTCCAGAATGCCGAATCCTCGATGGTAGTAACCGTGGATGGAAGCTTCACCTCAGGCAGATGCATGCATACGCCAAAAGCGGAATCTCCGATTACTTCCACGCCCTCTTCAATCGTGAGCTTTGTTAACTTATTGCAGGCCCAGAAAGCATAGATATCAATTCGCTTTACCGTGCCGGGGATTGTAATGGCAGGCAGCTCCGTGCAATCTCCAAAGGCGCGCTCTTCAATGATCGTAACGCCTTGCGGGATGGTCACATCAGTTAGATACCGGCAGCCCTCAAAAGTGCGTTCGGCAAGCTTTTCAAGCTGCTCCGGCATGATGACCTTCGTCAGCTTACTGCAATCTTCAAACGCGCTAGCGCCGATAGCAGTGACATGCTTCGGGATGACGACGGATGTAATGGTATCATTATTTTGGAAGGCACCGGGGCCGATCTCTTTGACCTCATCCGGAATTACCACTTCCCCGCCGGGGCCTGCATAGCTGGTGAGCACACCGCTTGCATCAATGCTGAATGCATCCGCCCCTTGTTTCGTTGATTTTTTAGAAGCATTTATAAAATAACCGGCAACCGAACCGCCTGCAATCAGAATGACCAGAACAATTGCCACAATCACCAGCGTTTTATGTTTTTGAAAGAATCCACCGGACTCTTTCTTAACTTCTGCGGACATTGCCGTAAACTTTGCGCCGCAGAAGGCGCAGGATGTAACTCCATCATCATTGGTTTTTCCACACTTTGGACAAATCATTTTCAAGCTCCCTCCAGAATTGGAATGCAGGGCATTGCATTCCTTTAAAATTTTGGTACAGCCAAGCCCTTTCGCACGGCCGGGATTATACGAGCCGCCAGACGGAAAACGCCGCCTTGCTTCCTTCCCCGGCCATGCGCAGCACAATGCCGGGAGGTTTCTTCAGGCCTCCTCTACACGATCCTTTTCATTATGAAAAGAATATGATCCCTATCCGCAGGCTATGCGCTTTTGGCAATTCACCCGTTTTGATTTTGGCCTAATTATACAAAAAATTTTTGCTTACGTCAAGCATTTTCGGGTTATAGTGATCGAATTCTATAAAAATAGCCAGTAGCTGCGCGCTCTCATAGGCGTCGTGCATCTCTTAGATCCCCGCAATGAAGGCAGGCCCTGTTTTGTTACTCGCTGCGCTTCGTAATAAAAAATAGCCGGTAGCTGCGCGCTCTCATAGGCGTCGTGCATCTCTTAGATCCCCGCAATGAAGGCTAGCTTTGCTTTGAAAACAGGCCTGCGGTGGATGGAAGAATCACCATAAGGGCGAACACAGTTCACCTCTACGCTATCCTTAAAAATTAGTTGATAACGAACTGTTTTCATAAACGGCTGATATCGCTTGAACCCGTATTATTTAGGTACGGGTCTGCGGTTGATGCGGAAATCCTTTCGCTCCTACGCCGAAATAAATAGACACCGGCTGAGCTTCGTAAAAAAACAAAAAAGCACGGCCCCATTTCAATTGCAGGGCCGTGCTTCCGGCTTTTCTTATATTGTAACGCATGCCAAAGAAAGATCTTCATTTGCGCCAACACAAATGGAGGCAAGCGGCTCATCGCAGTGTTCCACCATAAGAGAGGCGATCTGATCCTCCACCCTGCGGCGGATCAGGTTGCGCAGATCACGCGCGCCTCTCTGCCCACCAAAGGCTTTTTTCGCAAGGATCGCCGGCACACCCTCCTCCCAGGTGAAGTGAATGCCCTTTTCGTGCAGCGGCCCCACCAGTTCATTGAGCATCAGCACAGCGATCTTTTCGTAATCCGACTCTGTCAAGGCACGGAACACCACCACTTCATCCACACGTCCGATAAATTCCGGGCGCAGGAAATCACTGAGCGCTTTCATGACTTTTTCCCGGGTGGCTGTCTGAACATCTTTTGCAAAGCCCATCGCACCCTCCTTGCGCTCGCTGCCCGCGTTGGAGGTCATAATAATCACGGTATTCTCAAAATTGACCGTGCGGCCCTGCGCATCTGTAATCCGGCCCTCGTCGAGAATTTGGAGCAGAATGTTGAGCACATCCGGATGCGCCTTTTCGATTTCGTCGAATAGGATGACGGAATAGGGCTTGCGGCGCACCTTTTCCGTGAGCTGGCCCGCCTCGTCATAGCCGACATAGCCGGGCGGAGAACCGATGATGCGGGACACGCTGTGCTTCTCCATAAACTCGGACATATCCAGGCGGATGAGCGTTTCCGGCGTATCAAACAACTCGTTGGCAAGCTGCTTGACCAGCTCTGTCTTCCCCACGCCCGTAGGGCCGACGAAGATAAAGGAAGCCGGGCGACGGCGCGGGCTGATCTGCACACGGCTGCGGCGAATCGCGGCGGATACGAGCGCAACCGCCTCATCCTGGCCAATCACTTTGCTTTTCAATGTGTTTTCAAGCCCCGCCAGGCGGCGCAGATCGCTTTCGATCACCTTACTCGCGGGGATGCCGGTCCAAAGCTGGATGACATTGGCGAGGTCATCCTCTGTTACGCCGTTGTCATCCGCCGCCGGCTTTAACTTGTTTGTTTCGCTCTCGCAGGCGACGATCTCAGCACGAACACGGGAAATTTCCTCCAAATCCATCTCCTCGGTATCGTTCATGAGATCCTCTTCCGTCTCCTTGAGCTCCTGAAGTTCATTGCTCTTCTTCTGATAGTCGCTGATGGCCTTATTGCGCAGATTTGCGCAGGTACAGGCTTCGTCCAACAGATCGATGGCTTTATCCGGCAGGAAACGGTCGTTGATATAGCGCTCAGAGAGCACGACAGCGCGCCGCACCAGCTGATCGCTGATTTGTACATGGTGATAATTTTCATAATAGCTTTTGATGCCCATAAGCATCTGATAGGTATCCTCAATCGATGGCTCTTCCACCTTCACAGGCTGGAAGCGCCTTTCCAGCGCTGCATCCTTCTCAATATTTTTGCGGTATTCGTTGAAGGTGGTTGCGCCAATCACCTGGATTTCGCCACGGGACAGGGCGGGCTTGAGGATATTCGCCGCGTTCATGGAGCCCTCTGCATCGCCGGTGCCCACGAGATTGTGCACCTCATCAATGAAGAGGATAATATTGCCGTTTTGTTTTACCTCTTCAATCAGGCCCTTGATGCGGCTTTCAAACTGGCCGCGGAACTGCGTGCCTGCAACGAGCGCGGTCAAGTCAAGCAAGTGCAGCTCCTTATCAGCCAGCCGCGCGGGCACCTCACCGTTTGCCATGCGCAGCGCGAGGCCCTCCGCAATGGCGGTTTTGCCAACGCCCGGCTCGCCGATGAGGCAGGGGTTGTTTTTCGTGCGGCGGCAGAGAATCTGCACCACGCGGTAAATCTCACGGTCGCGGCCAATAATACGGTCAATTTGGCCGTCTTTCGCGCGCTGGGTCAAATTGGTGCAGTAAGCGTCAAGATACTTGCGCTTAATCTTTTTCTTTTCCTTACTTCTGCTGCGCTTCGTCTTGGTTTGCTGCGCTGCATCAGGCGCTTCGGCGGGGAGCGTTTCTTCCTGCTCAGGCGTGCCGTCCCCCTGCGTTTCGCTCATTTCACCGGGCTGCAAATTCAGATCCATCAGCCCCTGCATAAAGGGAAAGGTCCCCGCGCCGCCAGGCTCGAAATCCTCACCGTTTTCACCGCCAAACATCCCGCCGAGTTGTTCGCTCATTGCATCGAGATCCTCTTCGGTGATGCCCATGCTCTCCATCATCTGCTTAATGGGGCCAATATTCATCTCCATTGCGCACTTTAGGCAAAGCCCTTCCGGCGTGCTCTTTTCCCCGTCCACACGGGAGATAAAGATCATGGCAGGGCGTTTTTTGCATCTGCTGCAAATTGGCTGTTTCATATGCTAATAATCATCCTTTCACTTAAGAGGCAAAACAGATTTTCAGTGGTTTGGAAACCTCATATTCCTCTGAAGCCGGCAGAAACGTGCAATCAGCTTGTACGCTTCTGCCGGCCGCAGCGGCGGAATACCGCTGTGCGGAATAGAAGCGTCCATTCCGCACAGGCACACCGTTTTATTTTTGAGGGGGCTCCTGCTGTGGCTTCTTCCGGTCGCGGAATTGGCGGAAGGTCTCAGGCAGATAGCTAATGAGGGCAACGAGGGTAAGAATGGCGGATACAACGACCAATATCATAATCATCCAATCCGGCATAGGCGAAGCGCCAAGCTGCACAAATGCTCCAAAGCCCGGCCCAAAAGCGATGATAGCAAGCATCACGCCATAGAAGGCAAAGGTTGCCACCTTGCCGTAAATTTCCGCCGCGCCGGGGCGAAGCCCGACTGCGAGCATCACCGCGCCGCCGAGGATCATCAAGCCCTCCTTGCACAGGAAGAACAGAAATACCCAGCTAAACGCCCGCATGGCGCCGCTGGTCGATTTGTGAAACTCCAGAAATAACATCACGGCAATCGTGATTTGCGTAATTTTATCCGCCACTGGATCGAGCACCTTCCCCAAAGCGCTCACCTGATGAAACCGGCGGGCAATCTTCCCGTCAAAAAAATCGCTCAGGCCAGACAGGAACAGCACGAACACTGCCCACAACACATGGCCCTGATAAAAAAGCACTGCAAACACCGGCACCAAGATGATCCGGATCAGGCTTAGCAGGTTGGGAACCGTCAGGCATCCCTTAAAAAGACCCTTCAAATACGACACACCCTTTTCCACACATTTTGTTGATTTGCCAATATGCTTATGTGATCGCTCTCCGCCCGGTTTATGAAGCGATGCCAGAAACTAGAAGGAGCTCGCGAACCATTCCCATCACAAAGGAAGATTCCACCGTTTGCTGAAAAGCGGCGCCTGGCGAAGCGAACAGATTTGCCGCCAGCTGCAAGGCAACGCCCGCTACCAACACCACCAGCAACCCTTTGAGCGCGCCCATCACGCCGCCAAGTGCGGCATTTGCCGTGCGCAGGACAGGAAGATGAAAGAAGCGGTCAATCACTGCCGCCAGAATACGAAATAAAATCCCAAATATGAGAATTAGGCCCACAAAGAGGGCAAGCCTGCACAGCAGGGTGACAAGCGGCCTTGCGATGCTATCGGCCAGTGTCTGCGCAAGCGCCGCGCCGCTAAGATCCGCCGAAAGGATCTTCTGCGCCAGCGCTGCCGTATCAATGCCCAAGGATGCTGCAAACTGCGCGATCACATCGGGCAGGCTCTCAAGAGCGGCATGCGCCTGCTGGGCGGCTGTTGCCGCGCCCGACAAATCCGGAAGCCGAGCGGCAATTGCCTGGGTAACCTGCTGTGCAAAGAAACGATCGTAAATCTCAGGTGCGATCAGACCACTAAGCGAAAGCGCACAGGCGCCTGCGAGGAAAAATCCGACCAGTTCCATGAGCGAAAGCACAAATCCGCGCTTTGCCGCTACGATGATGCACACGAGCAGCACAGCGAAAAAAGCAAAATCCAGCACCAAGCCCAAACAGTCCACCTCTTCTCGGAAAATTAAAAGAAACGGGAATACATCCGGCCCTTCCATAAAGCTTTCCGCCGCCCTGGCGGGAGGCCCATTCCCTTTATATTATTAGAATTCTAGTATAGCATAAGCCATCCATAATCACAATAGATAACATAGCTCCCATCCCAGCCGGAATCCACTATGTATCCAGCGATTTATCCCGCGTATCCAAGCGATCCAGTTCACCCATTGAGAGCACATAAGTGCTCCTGCCGGATACCAGCACGCGCAGCGCATCGCTCCGAACAGCAAAATGGCCGATCTTCCTGCCCTTTGCGTCAAAGGCCTGCACGCTGCCGGCGAGCAAAACGGCGGTGTTGCTGCCATCGCAGGATACCCAACGCACCTCCTGGCCGAAGGATTGACGGAATTTTTCCTGCCCTTCCTCATCATAAACAATCAAATCGTTTGCATTCATGCTGCCATATTCCGCGAGCACCAGAGCGCTTTCCCCCTCCTCAGAGGCGGAGAAGCAGCGTAGCTCATTCGTCCCAAAGGAAAACGGTTCCATCATCTTTGTTCTGTTTTGGATCACGCCCCGCAGCGAGTCGCCTGTGACCAAAATGGTGGATTTACCGGAAAAGGAAACGTCAAACAGCGAAACGCCGGGGTATTCCAAACTGGCTAAGGGCTTGTCTTTAGAAAAGGCAAAAACATACGTTTTGGAATACAGCTTGCCAGAGGAGGAGCCCGCTACCGCCACGGCGGCGTATTTTCCATCATCCGATAAAGCTATGTCCATGATATAGTCGTTCGATGAACGCCATTTGAATACTTCATTAACATTTTTATCATAGACCGTCAAAAAGCTTGCAGCGTTATCCTCACGGGTTGCAACGGCAAAATTCCCACTGCGCCCGATGGCGCAGGTAACGATATCGGATTCCAGCTCCTTTTCGAGCAGAATTTTGGTGCGATTTTGCAGCCGCAGCTTTCTTCCCCCGCGATCATATACGATCAGCCTCCCTGCGCGCAGATCCATCGCGGGCCGCTTATAGGCATGCGGCATGCGGCTGACCTCTCGGCCGGAGGAATCGAGCACGGTGACCGCCTCATCCGTCAGGAGCAACACATCCGGCCCCAGCATTCGCATATCGCGCACAAGATTAGAATTGATCGAGTAGGGAAAGCCTTCGCTTTGCTGCCCCTGCCCGGCCTGCCCCTGTGAACGCCCAGGCAGCACCTGAACGCACACCCCTATCACCACAGCGGCTAAGATGACCACAGCGGCAGCCAAAGCTATCATGATCCTTTTTTTGCGTCTGGCTCGCAGTCGCCCCGCGGGCGATTGCACTGCCTGATCTTTTTTCATGGCGCATCCCTCCATCGTTATGTGAACTGGGGGCAGCAGGCTTTTGCCTCCTACCGGCCGCGCTGCCTTTTAATAATACACGCGGTTGAGATAAAGCCCCTGCGCCGGGGCGGTGATCCCCGCGCCGCTTCGGTCGCGCCCTTCCAGAATTACCGGAATCGCCCCGGAGCGCAGTCGCCCTTGCTCCAGACTTAAAAGCGTACCCATCATGATGCGCACCATGTGGTAAAGGAAGCCGTCCGCCTCCACAAAAAAAGAAACGATCTCGCCCTTTCTTTCCACACGCGCCGCACGGACGGTACGCACCTTATCCGCCACACTCCCACCCGCGGCGCAGAAGGCGGAGAAATCATGCCGCCCCACAAAATCCTGCGCCTGCTGGTTTAAATAGGCCACGTCAATCACATAAGGATAATGCAGTGCGCGCCCTTCCCAAAAGGGGTTGCGTGTACGGCTGTTACATATTCGGTAGACATATTCCTTCCCCTTGCAGTCATAACGCGCATGGAATGCCGCCGGAACCTCTTTGCAGCCGAACACCGCAATATCGCGCGGCAGGTGGGCGTTGAGCGCCGGTATGAGGCGCTCGGAGGGGATGCCATGCTCCGTGCGGAAGTTACAGCAATACGTCATCGCATGCACGCCCGCATCCGTGCGGCTGCATCCAGTGACTGCGGAACGCACGCCTGTGACAGCCTCCACAGCATCCTGCACACACTGCTGCACAGTTACGCCATTGGGCTGAACTTGCCAGCCGTGATATTCCTGCCCGTTAAAGCGCAGGGTAATAAGCAGATTGCGCATAAGCTGCCTCCTTTGGGAAACGTTTGTAACCGCCTGACTCGTCACAGCAGGGAGGGGATAAAATGATTGATCACAATTACGCCCGCCAGCACCGCGGCCATTGCAAAAAGCGATCCAAAATCCCGAAAGGCCAGCTGCATACGCTTCATCCGGGTGCGGCCTTCCCCGCCGCGGTAGCAGCGGCAATCCATTGCAAAGGCGAGATCATACGCCCGGCGGAAGGCGGAGATAAACAGTGGAATAAAAATCGGCACCAGCGCTTTTGCCCGCTGAAAAAGGTTGCCCGTTTCCAGATCCGCACCGCGGGCCTTCTGTGCATTCATGATGCGGCCCACCTCATCAATGAGCGTGGGGATAAAGCGCAGCGCAATCGTCATCATCATAGCGATATCATGCACCGGCACCCGAAGATAGCGAAGCGGCGAGAGAAGCCGCTCCAGCCCGTCGGTGAGGTTGGTAGGCGTGGTTGTATAGGTCAGAAGCGAGCTGCTGATGATGAGTGCCATGATGCGGATTGCCATAAAGAGCGCGGTATACACACCCTTTGTGGTGATATGGACAATCCAGAAATCAACCAGGGTTTTTCCCCCCTGGACATAGAACAAATTGAGCACCGAGGTAAACACGACGATAATCACAATCGCCTTAAGCCCCCGCAGGATCATTTTCAGCGGCACGCGGGACAACGCCACCGTAATGCCCAGAAAGGCGAGCACAAGCGCCATGGAGGCAAAGTTATTTGCCAGAAAAATCAGCACAATAAACACTGCCGTGAGGATTACCTTCATGCGCGGATCCATCCGGTGAAGCAGAGATTTCGCCGGGTAATACTGCCCGATGGTAATATTGCTCAGCATTCTGCCGCCTCCCTTCTACCCTCCAGACGCAGGAGCTCCTCTTTCCCCTGCCTGACGGTATAAACGCTGTCGCTCACAGGGAAACCACGCTTTTTCAGCTCCATGAAGATACGGGTCACCTGCGGGACATTGAGCCCCATTTGGACAAGCTCCTCCCCTCGTGAATAAACCTCCGGCACTGTGCCATACATCGCAAGATGCGACTGGTTCATCACGAGCACCTTGGTAGCGAGCTTCGCCACATCCTCCATACTGTGCGAGACGAGCAACACCGTGCTCTCTGTCTCCTGCTGATAAGCCTTTACAAGCTCCAGAATCAGATCGCGCCCGCGTGGGTCGAGGCCCGCGGTGGGCTCGTCCAGGATGAGCACCTCCGGCTCCATCGCCATCACCCCCGCAATCGCGGCGCGACGCTTTTCACCGCCGGAGAGGTCAAAGGGAGATTTTTCGAAATACTCCTCCTTGAGCCCTACGAACTGCGCGGCGCGGCGCACACGCTGATCGATTTCCCCCTCGCTCAGACCCATATTTTTTGGGCCAAAGGCGATGTCCGCATAAACCGTGGATTCAAAAAGCTGATATTCCGGATATTGGAAGCAGAGGCCCACGCGAAAACGCACGCTCCTAAGCTTCGCCTTATCCGCCCAGATATCCTCCCCATCAAGCAGGATCTGCCCGGAGGTGGGTGGCAAAAGGCCGTTAAAATGCTGGATCAGCGTTGATTTGCCGGAGCCGGTATGGCCGATTACACCCACAAGCTCCCCCCGCTCAATTGCAAAGGAGACATCCTCTACGGCCGCGACCTCAAACGGGGTGCCCTCCCCATAGCGATATGTTACGTTTTTTGCCTCTAACACAACGGACAATTATGATTCCCCCAAAACAGACTTCAGATGTCAGGCCACAGATAACAGAACGACCACGTATTGTATGCTTGTCATACGAACGACCGAAGCCTGTCATCTGGTCAGCTTGTCGAAAAAGGTATATCGATTTTTCAAAATTCATAAAGATGATTTCGCAAAAGGAATTATCCAGACTGCACGTGCTTCCGGACTGGAGCGTTTTCCGGTACCGTATGTTCTGACCAACTGTCACAACTCCCTCTGTGCAGTTGGCGGTACTATTAATGAGGATGACCATATGTTTGGTCTTACCTGTGCGAAAAAATACGGCGGTGTCTATGTTCCGCCACATCAGGCAGTTATCCATCAGTTTGCCCGCGAAATGCTTGCTGAGTGCGGCAAGATGATTCTTGGCTCAGACAGCCATACCCGTTATGGCGCTCTTGGTACATGCTCATGGGAGGAGGGGGGACCGGAGCTTGTGAAGCAGCTTCTTTCCCAGACATATGATATCAATATGCCAGGAGTTGTTGCTATTTATCTGAAAGGAAGCCCACGTCCGGGCGTAGGACCGCAGGACGTTGCTCTTGCTATCATTGGTAAAGTATTTGCAAATGGTTATGTGAAGAATAAAGTAATGGAGTTCGTAGGTCCTGGCGTAGCTAATTTAAGTGCTGATTTCCGTATTGGAATCGATGTTATGACTACTGAGACTACCTGCCTTTCCTCCATCTGGCAGACAGATGAGAAGATTCAGGAGTTTTACGAGATCCATGGAAGAGCCCAGAGCTATAAAGAGCTGAAACCGGGAGATGTGGCTTACTATGACGGCTGTGTGGAGATTGACCTTGGCGAGATCAAGCCAATGATCGCTATGCCGTTCCATCCAAGCAATACTTATACAATTGATGAACTGAATGCAAATCTGGATGACATCCTTGCCGAATGTTGAGAAAAAAAGCTCTGGTAAGTCTGGACGGCAAGGTTCCTTATACTCTCCGTAATAAGGTTGTAGACGGAAAGCTTTATGTTGACCAGGGAATTATTGCAGGATGTGCAGGCGGTGGATTTGAGAATATCTGTGCTGCAGCGGATATTCTCCGCGGAACCAGCATCGGTGCAGATGCCTTTACTTTAAGCGTATATCCGGCAAGTACTCCGATTTATATGGAGCTGGCTAAGAATGGAGTTCTGGCAGATCTTCTTGAGACAGGTGCTGTTGTGAAAACGGCATTCTGCGGTCCATGCTTCGGCGCTGGAGATACTCCGGCAAACAATGCTTTCAGTATCCGCCATACCACCAGAAACTTCCCGAACCGTGAAGGCTCCAAGATCCAGAATGGTCAGATTTCTTCTGTCGCACTTATGGATGCCCGTTCTATCGCTGCTACAGCTGCAAACAAGGGATTCCTTACCTCTGCTGAGAATTTCACAGGAGAGTACAGAGGACAGAAATATTTCTTTGATAAAACGATTTACGATAACCGTGTATTTGACAGCAAAGGCGTGGCTGATCCGTCTGTTGAGATCCAGTTTGGACCGAACATCAAAGACTGGCCGAAGATGCCGGCACTTGCAGAGAATCTGGTTCTGAAGGTTGTTTCCGAAATTCACGATCCGGTAACTACTACCGACGAGCTGATCCCGTCTGGTGAGACTTCCTCCTACCGTTCCAATCCTCTTGGACTGGCTGAGTTTACTCTTTCCAGAAAGGATCCGGCTTATGTTGGACGGGCAAAAGAGGTTCAGAAAGCAGAGCATGCCATTGAGAACGGCGAATGTCCGCTGGATACACTGCCAGAGCTGAAGCCGGTTATGGAAGCGGTGAACAAAGAGTATCCGGAAGCTGGCAAAGGCAATCTTGGCGTTGGAAGTACTATTTTCGCAGTGAAGCCCGGAGATGGTTCTGCCCGTGAGCAGGCTGCTTCCTGTCAGAAAGTACTTGGCGGGTGGGCAAACATTGCCAACGAATACGCTACCAAACGTTACCGTTCCAACCTGATTAACTGGGGAATGCTTCCATTCCTGATCCCGGCCGGTGATCTTCCGTTTGTAAACGGTGATTACCTGTTCTTCCCGGAAATCCGCAAGGCTGTGGAAGAGAAAGCCGACTGCATTACCGGCTATGTGGTAAAAGAGAGCGGACTGGTCCCATTTACTGTAACACTTGGAGAGCTGACAGATGATGAGCGGGAAATCATCCTGAAAGGCTGTCTGATCAACTACAATAGAAAATAAAATGTTATGAGGCAGGTCATTCTTTTTGAGAGCGACCTGCTTTTTTATCAGAATTCCCTGTTACATAAAAAGTTCTACATGGTATGATCACACTGCAATGAAAAGGCAAATATCGCTCAATGTGTTTCTACATAGGCTAGAACGTGTTTAAAAAAGCATTTCCGCAATCTGCACGTCCCACTTTGCGGTATATTTTGCCCGAATTCGGTTGTCGTAGCCCGCTATGATACCCTCAACCGGACAAAATCTCCCACAAATCATGACGTATATCTTGCAGAAAGCCTTTTTTAAACACCTATTTAGACTTTTTGCAAAAAGGAGCCTTTCTTGTTATATAAACAAATATTCTGAATAATTACAATAATTAGTAAAAAACACAGAAATACAACGTGAAGCACCAAAATAAAACAGAAATAAAACAAAAAATACACGAAAAAGTATTGACAAATAAGATCAGAGATGGTAATATAAGCTCATCAAAAGAAAAGAAAAACAACTTCATAAAGAAAGGAG